>Ga0302267_10000867_pt1 | contig 39897 bp, 43 predicted proteins | sample III_Bog_E1_3_FD_194555 | JGI IMG/M metagenome (GOLD analysis project Ga0302267, IMG submission 194555) | Peat permafrost microbial communities from Stordalen Mire near Abisko, Sweden - III_Bog_E1_3 | ecosystem: Environmental > Terrestrial > Soil > Wetlands > Peat | place: Sweden: Abisko...
GGTGGCTCGGGGCTCGGACAGTTCAGGTCGGGTGGCCGTGGTCGCCACGATGGCGGGCCGCTCGAACCAGATCCACGTGGCATGCCATGTCGGGCCGAACGGCTCGGGATGGTCGAGGCGCATCGGACAACGATAGCGAGACCGGCGCGGATCGTCGGGCTGGGAACTGTCGGGGCTCGACGCTCCTCGCTAGGCTGGTGCTCGCCGCTCCGTCGGTGACGGTGGTTCGGGCAGAAAGCAGGACGCATGGTTCGGCGACGTCGACGGATGCAGCTGGTCCGACGGGTCGCCACGGTGACCGGCGCTGGTGTGTGCGTGGTGTCCTGCCTCACGTCGGCGGCCACCGGCACCGCAGCCGCCGCCGCATCCTCGATCACCGTGGGCTCGGCCACGCTGACCCTCTGCGCGGAAGCGCCCCTGGCCTACTGCGGCCGACTCGCGGTCCCACTGGACCGCTCTGATCCCGCGTCGCCCGACATTTCGGTGGCGTATCGCTGGTATCCGGCCACAGCGCCACAGGGTGGCGTGGCCTCGGGTACCGTCCTCCCGGTCGAGGGCGGGCCCGGGTATCCGTCCATCGGATCGGTCAAGGGCGGTTACACCGTCATGTACGGGTCCCTCCTGCAGGACTGGAACCTGTTGGCGGTCGACCTCCGGGGTACCGGGGGGTCGGCGGTGGTGAACTGTCCGGCCCTCCAGGACTTCAGCGGTCAGCTCAGCGGTCCGACGTTCACCGCGGCTGCCACCGCGTGCGGGGAGGCGCTCGACCACCGCTGGCGGGACCGAAACGGTCAGTGGATCCAGGCGTCCGACCTCTTCACGTCTGCCCAGGCGGCGGACGACGTGGCCGACGTGATCCACGCCCTGGGGCTCGGCCCCGTCGATCTCTACGGCGACTCGTACGGGTCGTGGTTCGCCCAGGTGTTCGCCAACCGCTATCCCCAGCTGGTCAGATCCGTGATCCTGGACTCGACGTACTCGACGGTCACCATCGACCCCTGGTACCGGAGTGCCATCGACTCCATGCCGGCCGACTTCGACGCCGCCTGCCTCCGCAGTCCTGCCTGTGGCGCGGCGGAGTCGGAGGCACCGTGGAGTCGGATCATCCAGCTGGCGGGCGTACTCGGGGCGTCACCGGTCACCGGCACGGTGCCTGACGCCGCCGGCCAACTCGCCCAGGTCACCATGGGACCGGTCGGGCTGGTGGACCTCATCAACGACGCCGCCGGAGACCCGTTGATCTACCGGTCCCTGGATGCCGCCGCCCGGTCGCTGCTGGTGTCCCGGGACCCGGCACCGTTGCTCCGCCTGTACGCCCAGCGCCTGGCCATCGACGAGGCGTACACCTCGATCCCGGCGTCGTCCTATTCGGGTGGGCTCTATCTGGCCGTGTCGTGTCTGGACTATCCCCAGCTCTTCCCGATGACCGTTCCGCCGGCGACCCGCGCGACGGACCTGGCTGCGGCCGAGGCGGGGCTCGACCCCCAGACGTTCACGCCGTTCACGATCGGGGAGTGGTTGGCGCAGGACCAGAACACCGAGGCCTACACGGTGTGCACCGGCTGGCCCACCCCGACCGCCGCCGTCCCTCCCACGAACGGCTCGCTTCCCCTCCTGCCCCCGACCATGCCCGTGCTCGTGCTCGGGGGGGAGTTCGACACCTGGACACCCCCTGTCGACGTACCGCGGATCCTCGGACAGCTCGGCGGCCACCAGCGCTTCATCGAACTGGCCAACTCGACCCACGTGGTCGGGGAGGGCGATCAGCCCTGTGGTTCCACCCTGGTCCAGGAGTTCGTCCGGGCACCAGACGCCATCGACACCATGGACGCCTCCTGTGCGGCCGCCGTCCCGCCCATCCGTGCGATCGGGTCCTATCCTGAGTCACTGGCCCAGGTCACCGCGCTGACACGGTCACCCGGTGACCAGACCGGTACGGGTGGACTCCGCCTGGCGGCTGCGGCGGTGGCGACCGCGGGGGACGCCGTGGCCCGGTCCGAAGGCATCGGTGCCGTACGCGACGTCGGTCTCCACGGCGGATCGGTGCAGCCGCGTGGTGGGAGCGAGCTGGAACTCAACGGCGACCAGCTGGTCCCCGGTGTGGCGGTGACGGGCACGGTCCACGTCGGGCCGGGCCTGGTGACCGCGCAGCTGTCCGTCGTGGGCCCGAGTGGCTCGACCGTGGACGTGGAGGCCAGCTGGCCACCGATCGGCGTCACCACGGCGGCCCAGGTCAGCGGTACGGTCGGCGGGCGACGACTCGTCGGAACCTGTGCGGCGCCCTGATGTCGGTCGCCACGTAGAGGTTCGATCCGTGCTGCCGGCGGCGCTGCCCATCCGCTCCGACCCGTGCGAGACTCCTCTGGACGGGTCGGTCGGTTGCAGTCGGGCACAAGAGGCTGCGCCCGCCCGATGTCCGCTACGACCCGTCGTCCAGCCGTGCCACCCGATCCGACCTGAAGTCCGAGGTATGTCGTGCCCGCAGTGAGCGTGAGCCACCTGGCGAAGTCCTATGGCGACCTGACCGCCGTCAGGGACGTGTCGTTCGACGTCGAGAAGGGAGAGGTGTTCGCCCTCCTCGGACCCAACGGTGCGGGCAAGACGACGACCATCGAGATCCTCGAGGGATTCCGTGACCGCAGTGGTGGGGACGTGCAGACCCTGGGGGTGGACCCCTCCGATCGTTCGACGCATCGCTGGCTGCGGACGCGTATCGGCGTGGTGCTGCAGGAGCTGGCCGTGGAGCCGTTCTTTTCGGTACGTCAGGTGCTCACCCGGAATGCGGGCTACTACCCGTCGCCCCGCCCCGTCGACGAGGTGATCGAACTGATCGGCCTGAAGGAGAAGGCCGACCAGAAGGTGAAGAAGCTCTCCGGGGGCCAGCAGCGCCGACTCGATGTCGGACTGGGCATCATCGGGAATCCCGACCTCCTGTTCCTCGACGAGCCCACCACCGGACTCGACCCGTCCGGACGACGGGCATCGTGGGATCTCATCCGTGAACTGGCGGCGTCGGGCACCACGGTCCTGCTGACCACGCACTACATGGACGAGGTGGAGGCGTTGGCGGACAAGGTGGCCGTCCTGTTCAAGGCCGAGATCGTGGCCAGCGGCACCCCGACGTCGATCGGAGGGCGCGACTCGGGCACCGTCACCATCCGGTTCGTCCTGCCCGAGGGTGTCACCCCTTCGGACCTCCCGGCCCCGTCGCCCGTCGTCGCCGACGGCATCGTGAAGATCTCGACCGACGACGAGCTGAGGGTCCTCCACGACCTCACCGGATGGGCGCTCGAGCACGGGCACGTCCTGCCCGGCCTGGCTGTGACACGGGTCTCGCTCGAGGACATCTACCTCGACCTCACGAGGGCCGAGCCATGAGCGCCATGGAGACGCCGACCAGTCGACGCTTCCAGGGCATCAACGACCTCCGGCTGGTCGGGCGACAGGTGCACTACGAGCAGCTGTCCTTCTGGCTCAACCCGATCGGCGCGATCTTCACCATCGGCTTCTCGACGGTCTTCCTGCTCATCTTCGAGTCGACGGCCGGAACGACCACCGTCGAGTCGCTGGGTGGGATCAAGCTCATCCAGTACTACGTACCCGGATTCATCGCCTACGGGATCATGTCCTCGTGCTTCTCGATCCTGTCGATCACGATCGTGAACCGCCGGGAGATGGGGCTGCTGAAGCGCCTGCGCCTCAGCCCGGCCCCGACGTGGATCCTCATGTCCGCGGTCTTCCTCAACACCATGATCGTCTGCATCATCCAGATCGTCCTGATGCTCGTGGTGGGTCAGGGGTTCGGGGTCCACGGCCCAGCCAACTGGGTTCCCTTCCTGCTCGCACTCATCGTCGGCATGTTCGGTTTCACCGCACTGGGCCTAGGGGTGAGCACCTTGGTGCCGAATGCCGATGCCGCCGGACCGGTGATCAACATCGTGTTCTTCATCGTCCTGGCGTTCTCGGGGCTCTACTACCCGCTCACCCCGGGGTCGACGCTGGCCAACATCACCGACTACCTCCCGGTGCGGCGCCTGATCGTCAGCCTCCAGGACTCGTTCAACAACATCCCGGGTACCTCGCCCTGGGCCTGGCACAACCTCGGCGTCATCGCGCTCTGGGGAGCCGCCGGCGTCTACGTGACGCTGCGTCGCTGGCAGTGGTCACCGCGACGGGGCTGATCGGGAACTCCGGATGCGTGCGATCCGACCCGCGGCATTCGGTCCTTTTGATTCCGGCGATCGGCTGACGGCGCGGCCGGTCGTCCCGGGGCCGGAGTCACCGGCACTCCTGTCGAAGCTGCCATGCTCGTGTGATGGCACGCGAGGAGCGCGGCGGTGTACGACGGCTCGCGTTCTGGGAGTCCCCGGCGGACCAGCCGTGGTTCGCCCGCCCCGCCCTCCTCGCCATTGCGCTCGTGGCTGCCGTCCTGTCCGGTTGGCGGGCGGGGACCTACCTCGAGGGCTACTACGCGGCGGCCGTACGCAGCATGTCGATGAGCTGGCACAACTTCGTCTTCGCCTCCTTCGACCCGGCGGGCACGGTGACCCTCGACAAGTTGCCCGGCGCCTTCTGGGTCCAGGCGCTGTCGGTCCGGGTGTTCGGCGTCCACACGTGGTCCATCGTCCTGCCCCAGGTGGTCGAGGGCGTCCTGTCGGTGCTGGTCCTCTACCGGATCGTGCGACGGCTCAGCGGCCCGCGCACCGGACTGCTGGCTGGCGGGCTTCTCGCCGTGGCCCCGGCCACCGTCGCCCTCGACCGGGGCAACATCTCGGACACGCTGATGATCCTGCTGCTGCTCCTGGCCGCGGACGCGACCACCCTGGCCATCGTCGGCGGCAGGTGGACGTGGCTGCTCCTGGCCGGCTGCTGGGTCGGGCTGGCCTTCCAGGCGAAGATGATCGAGGCCTGGATCGTCCTCCCGGCATTCCTCCTCGTCTACGCCCTGGCCGGGAGCGGGTCGATGCGTCGCCGACTGGTCGGCCTGGGAGCCATGGCCGCGGTCACGGTGGTGGTGTCACTGAGCTGGATGACCGCCGTCACGTTGACCCCGACGACGTCCCGCCCCTATGTGGACGGGAGTCACGACGACTCCCTCGTCCAGCAGGTCTTCGTCTACAACGGCATCGGTCGCGTGGACCAGGAGACCCCGAACGAGCTACTGAGCCAGTCCATCGGGCTGCCGATCCCGGCGCCGCCACCACCCTCGTGGCACCGGCTGCTGACAGGTCCGATCGGTCGGGACATCGGCTGGCTGCTGCCGGCGTCGCTGATCTCGTGCATCGCCGGGCTGGTGGCCACCCGGCGCCGCCCACGGGAGGACCCCGAGCGGGCCCATGCCGTCCTCTGGGGAGTCTGGCTGCTCGCGCTGGGAGTCAGCTTCAGCGCCGGTGCGAGCATCAACGCCTACTACGTCGCCGCCCTGGCCCCCCCGGTGGCAGCACTCGTCGCCTCCGGTTCGGCGATGGCCTGGCGCCGGCGTCACGCCCCCACGGTCCGGCTCGTCGTCGCGGCGACCGTGGTCGTGACCGGAACCTACGCCGTGTGGTTGCTCCCGGCGACGGGCACGGGACTGCCCGGTTGGCTCGCTCCCGTCGTCGTGGCCCTCGGTCTGGTGGCGGCAGTGGGCATGGCGGCCACCGTCCGGCTCCCGGACAGTGCTCGCCTGGTGACCGGAGCCTTCGTGCTGTCGTTGCTCTCGGTGGCCCTGGTGCCGACAGTGGCGTCCGCCTCCGTGGCCGCCAGCCGGCTCGGCCCGTTCGACACACCGTTCCAGCCCCGTGCGGTGACCGTGGGGGTCCGGGCATTCTTCGGTGTCCTCGGGTCGACGGAGCAGCTTCTCCCGCAGCTGGAGCGGGCGCGCAACGGGGCGCCGTTCCTGATGGCGACGCAGACCTCGGCGGTGGCCGCGCCGTTCATCTACGACAGCGGCCAGGAGGTGCTCCCCATCGGCGGGTTCACCGGGACGATTCCGGAGCCGACCCTGCCCGCGATCGAGGCGCTCGTCCGCTCCGGATCGTTCCACCTGGTCATCCAGTCACCGTCCCCGACGGATGCCCGGTTCCGGTGGATCGCCCGGCACTGCCTCCCGGTCGCCCCGCCGAAGGGCAACGGCGGCGCGCCCGCGGGCCGGTTCGCCATCTTCTACTGCACGCAGGGTGGCTGAATGCGAGCGATGGCGGCCGTAGCATGTGGCGCTCCAGCGGCCATCCTGGCGACCGGATGAGGAAGGTGGCGACCGGATGACCCCTGGCCGACTGCACGCACTGATCGACGGCGTGTTCGCGATCGCGCTGACGCTGCTCGTCCTCGACCTGCCGAGGCCGGAGCACTCGACGCACCTCGCACACGCCCTGCTCCAGCAGTGGCCGTCGTACGCGGCCTACCTCGTCTCGTTCGTGACCCTCGGCATCCTGTGGATCGAGCACCACGGGATGATGGGAGCGGTCCGGGCGATCGACCGACGTTTCCTGGAGCGGACGTTGGCCTTCCTCCTCTTCATCTCGATCATTCCGTGGCCGACCGCCCTGGCGGCCGACTACGCCCGTGGAGGGTTCGGCGACGCCCGTGCCGCGGCGGTCCTGTATGCCGCGACGATGCTGATGATGGGCCTCAGCTTCGCCTGGGGATGGCGGTACCTGACCCTCCACCCCGAGCTCGTTGCGGCAGCGGCACGGAGCGCCTTCCCGGCCGGCACCCGACGGGCGCTCCTCGGCGGACTCGTCTACCTCGTGGCCATCGGGGTCGCGTTCGTCAGCCCGCTCGCATCGTTCGCCATCGACGCGGTCGTGGCCGTGTACTTCGCACTGTCGACGAGCGAGGTTCCCGGGCTGATCGTCCGTTCGTCGGCGGCAGAACACTGACGGTGGACGCGTCGCCGAGCGATCCCGACGTCAGCCGGGCAACCCCGTAGCCAGGTCGTCGAAGAAGGCTCGCCACCCCGCCTCGGCCTCGGCGTGGTGTTCCGGCGGCATGTTGCCACCCGACTGGGTGAACGTCATCTGCGTGCCACCCTCGACCGCCACCAGGTCCACGGTCACCCGTTCGTACTGGTCGCCGGGCCGGTCGCTGAGGCTGAGGACCAGGTGGTGGGGTGCGTCCACCTCGTGGTACGACCCGTGCCACCCGATCTCCGTGCCGTCGCCGAGGACCATCCGGGCACGCCATTCGCCTCCGACCTGCAGGTCGATGCTGACGTCCTCGACGGTGGTCGCCTCCGTGCCGAACCACCGGCCGAACCGGGCCGGGTCCGTCCACGCGCGGAAGACCTCGTCGGGCGGGGCGCGCCACGTGCGGGTGATGGAGATGTACGTGTCCGGGTCGGTCACGGTGATTGTCCTTCCGGATCGTCGAGGTGCCGGTCGAGACGGTCGAATGAGGCTTCCCGGAGTTGCCGGTAGTCGCCGAGCCAGCTGCTGGACCCCGCCAGCGCCTCGGGCCTGAGGTGGCACGGGCGTTGCTGTGCCCGTCGGCTGCGGTGCACGAGACGGGCCCTCTCGAGTACCTGCACGTGCTTGGCGACCGCCTGCAGGCTCATGGCGAACGGCCGGGCCAACTCGGTGACGGTCGCCTCGCCCGTTGCCAGCTGACGGACGATGGCCCGCCGGGTCGGATCGGCGAGGGCCGAGAAGAGGGCGTCCAGTCGAGGATCGTCCAGGGGGACGCCGGCGTTCCCGTGCTCGGTCATGGAGAAGCACGCTGGTTGGTCACGGACTCGTATCCAACCACCTGGTTGTGTTGCACCTAGCGACGGCGGGCGGCAGGGTCGGGGGACCCTCGCTGCCACCCGTACCGCCCGCAACGAATCCACCGGCGCTACTGTGCCCCGGACGGTGCCTGGACGGGACACCGCAGCCGGGCGACGGAGTGGCGAGACGTGGGTGACGAGCGGAGGGCGAAGAAGGCGGCCAAGGAATACGAGCGCCAACTCGCCACCTGGTCGACCGAACGGGAGAACTGCGCACAGATGCTCCACGTCGTGCAGACGTTCCCGGGCACGACCGATCCCGGGCTCCTGCTGAAGCGCGGCGAGGCCATCTTCCTCACCGTCTCGGGCACAGCCCTCATCGAGGACCGGCGCGGACCGGGTCACTACTCGGGGCGCTCCCAGGGGATCTCCTTCCCGATCGCCACGATCGGCGGACGGCCGGTGCGCTACCGCGTCGGAGCGTCCAAGGGGCATTTCGTCCAGGGGACGCCGAGCCCGACGGCCATCGACACCGGCACGACCTACGTCACCGATCAGCGGGTGGTGTTCCGGGGTGGCAAGCAGACCCGGGAGTGCGCGTTCGCCAAACTCGTGGGGTACGACCACACCGATGACGGCTCCACCGTCCTGTCGGTCAGCAACCGCCAGACACCGACGGTCATCCACTACGGGCGGGCGGTCGCCGACGAGTTCGCCTTCCGCCTGGAGCTCGCGCTCGCGCACTATCAGGACAAGGTCGGTGCGCTCGTCGGCCAGCTCGAGGCCTCACTGGCGGAGATCGACGCCCGGAGACCAGCACCACCGCCCGCACGTCCCGACGTCGACACCCCGGCCGGTCCCGAGCCGGTGGCGGTCCCAGCGCCCACTGGCGGCGGCGCCGACCCCACCCTTGGCACCGGGTCCCCGGACCCCGGCCGACCGGTGGATCCGCCGCCGAGTGCCCCGGGAGTGGATGCGACGTCAGCACTGCCCGGTCCGGGCTGGTTCACCGACCCGTGGGGTCAGGCGCCCCTCCGGTGGTGGGACGGCTCGCAGTGGACGGGGAACGTCCACTCGCGCTGAGCGGGGTGGTCGGACCTGCCGGCCTCGCCGGAGCCGGTCGGCACCAGGACGTCAGTCCTCCATGTCCTGCCAGATGATCGAGGAGATGGCGTCGACCGTGTCGATGCCGTAGGCCTCGGACGGATTGCCGTTCGTCAGTACCCCGATGAGGTAGTTGCGTCCGTCGCCGTCGACCCAGCCCTCCGTATTGATCTGCCAGCCGTTGATCACCGCGAATCCGTTCTTGAGTGCGACGGTGACACCTGGCGGCACGCCCCCGGTGGCGCCCCAGTCCTGGGACGGTGTGATGTGCTCCATCAGGTTCAGCACGTAGGCGCGTGACGGGTCGCTCAGTACGCCGTTGGGCTCGGCCAGGAGTTTCACCATGTCGACCCGGTCCAGGGCGCTCGTCGTCGTCGTGCCCCAGATGCCGTCGGTGGCCGGCACGGTGGAGGTCATCCCGGCCTGGCGCTCCAGGTCGCCCACCGCGCCGGGTCCCAACTCCTCCCACAGGATGTCGGCCGCGCTGTCGAGGCTGTCCTCGATCATGGGCACGGCCAGCGACTGCTCGGTGGGGGTCAGCCCGCGTCCCTCCGACTGGGCCCGCTCCAGCAGGGTGGCCAGGATGTCGACCTTGAGGGTGCTGGCCGTGTGTTCGATGACGCCGGGACGGAACTGGATGACCGCACCCGTGTCGAGGTCTTCGATGGCGACGGTCACGTTGTCCGACCGCCCGGCCACGTACTGGGCGATGGCGGGGACGATGAGCGACCGTCGGTCCTGGCCGAAGGCGATCCAGTAGCCACCGGCTCGTCCGGCGATGCCGACGGCGGCGGACGTCCGGGCGGCCGCTCCGTCGGATCCCTCGAAAGGAGCGTCACCGAAGGCGAAGACGCCACCGTCGGCGGCGGCCAACCAGTAGCCACCACCCGGTGCGGCCGCCATCCCGATGACGGGTGCGTTGAGGGTGAGCGCACCCGTCGAGCCGTCGAACGGGGCATCGCCGAAGGCGAAGATGCCACCGTCACCCGCGACCAGCCAGTAGCCCCCACCCCCCGGTCCGGAGGCCATGCCCACCACGGGGGCGTTGAGCGTCATGCCGCCGGTCGACCCGTGGAAGCCGGCGTCCCCGTAGGCGAAGACCCCGCCGTCGGCCGCCACCAGCCAGTACCCCCTGCCGTCCGGAGTGGCCGCCATGCCCACGACCGGCGCGTTGAGTGCCATGCCACCGGTCGACCCGTGGAAGGCGGCGTCCCCGTAGGCGAAGACCCCGCCGTCGGCCGCCACCAGCCAGTACCCCCCGCCGTCCGGAGTGGCCGCCATGCCCACGACCGGCGCGTTGAGCGTCATGCCGCCGGTCGACCCGTGGAAGCCGGCGTCCCCGTAGGCGAAGACCCCGCCGTCGGCCGCCACCAGCCAGTACCCCCCGCCGTCCGGGGTCGAAGCGATCCCCACGAGGCCAGCGGCCAATCCCGTCAATGCGACCCCGGGCGCGGCTCGTGCCGCGCTCCCGAACGCGGTGACCGAATCCTCGGCGATCGTGGCGGCTGGCGAGGTGCCGGCAGACGATCTCGCGTCGGATCCGCCCAGTGCGTTCGCCGGACTGGTGGGCCCGACCAGGCCGAACGCTCCGACCACGAGAGCCAGGAGGATCACCAGCCGGCGATGGCGATTCCTGCCCACTCCAGCTTCCCGGGGTCGCATCGTCCCGAGGGTAGTGCCCGGCTCGGTCGGCGTCGCTGCGGACTCCACCTTGGACCGGCCGCACCTCCCAAGGTCGCGGAACCTGCGTCGACGTCTCCGGGTCGCGGCCACGGACGCCGCCCCACTCATCGTCCGGCAACCGTTGATGCGCATGGTCCCCTGCTCCGGCCGCAGCCCCTTTGACCGCCCGTTCTCCAACTGATGTACTCGTTCCATGGCGACGACGACGAGGGCACCCCGGCGCGCCCGCGAGGAGCTCCGTGAGCTGGTTGTCGACGCGGGCATGGCCATCCTGGCCGAGGAGGGCCTGCGGACGGGTGCCGACCTGACCTTCAAACGGGTCTTCGCCCGGGTCGAAGCCGACACCGGGGTCCGGCTGACCAATGCCTCGGTCATCCGGCGGGTCTGGGTGGACCAGGCGGACTTCCAGTCCGAGATCATGGCGAGGGTCGTGGCCGGCACCAACGAGGCGGGTCAGCTCGCTGCTGCGCACGGCCTCCTGGAACCCTTGATGGACACGTTCGACGTCTCGACTCCCGAGGCCCGTTGGGCCGGCCTGGTCGAGATCGTCCGTCTGGGCGGTGCCGTGGCCATCGAGACCCGTGTCGGGACGCGCGACTGGGAACTGTGGGTGGGCGTGTGGGTCGTGACCGTGACCAACCCGGGCGCCAAGGTGGACGGGAAGCTCCGACAGGCGCTGTCCGAGGGCCTCGAGGAGACCGGCGAAGCGTGGGACCAGCTGTTCGCCGCCATGCACCGCCAGCTCGGCCTCCGGCTGCGCCCGGGGCTCACGCTCCGGCAGCTGACCGAGTCGACCGGAGCCTTGGCGGCCGGGTTCTCGCTCCGCCAGGCCAGCCGGGACGAGCCGCAGGTGTACCAGCGGCCCACCGGGCCCGGCGGCGAGCTGCAGGAGTGGACGCTCCTCGGCATCGGACTCGAAGCGCTCGCGCTGCAGTTCCTCGAGCTCGACCCGGACTGGGAGCCACCGGCCGACGCCGGTTCGTGACGCACCGGTCCGGCTCCAGAATTGCACAGTGTTGCAAATTGGTCGAGGCGGCGCGATGGTGACTGGGGAGCGTGCGCCGGTACGGCGCGCTGTCCGGGTCCACGGAGCAGTGACCATCCAGTAGGAGCCGTCGATGCGTGAGGTTGCGCAGGCCGATGCCGGTACGAGGAGGACGTACACCGTCCACGTACGGCCGAACGAGACGTGCTGGTCGCTCAGCGTCTACGGACTGAACGGCGGTAGGGCCGAGGTGGCCGTCCTCGACGAGGTGGAGCACGTCGCCCGAACGCTGATCGCTCTCGCACTCGATGTGCCGAACGACGTGTTCGATGTCGTCGTGCGGGTGCTGGCGGATGCCGGTGCCTACTGGCTCCATCCTGACGCCCTGGGGTCCGACCGTCGTCCGGGCGTGCCCGGGGTCCGATGACCGGACCCGGTCACGTCGCCCGAGGGTTCCGTTCGCCCGTCTCGTAGATCTCGCTGGCGCGTCCGACGATCAGGGGGTCGAGGTCGCCGATGACCTCGAGGTCCTTGCCCGGATAGGGCATCCGGTGCAGCACGTACCGCATGGCGTTCAGCCTGGCCCGCTTCTTGCAGTTGGACTTGACCACCGTCCACGGGGCCTCGTCGGTGTCGGTGGCCAGGAACATGTCGTTCTTGGCCTCGGTGTAGGCGTCCCACATGTCGAGGGAGGCGAGATCGATGGGCGAGAGCTTCCACTGCTTCAGGGGGTGGCGCTCCCGCTCCGTGAACCGTCGGCGCTGCTCGTCCTGGCTCACCGAGAACCAGAACTTGATCAGATGGACCCCGGTGCGGGTGAGGTTGCGCTCGAACTCGGGTACCTGCCGCAGGAACTCGATGAGCTCCTGGTCGTCGCAGAAGCCCATGACCCGCTCGACGCCGGCCCGGTTGTACCAGGACCGGTCGAAGAGCACGATCTCGCCGGCGGTCGGCAGGTGCTGGACGTAGCGCTGGAAGTACCACTGGCCACGTTCGATCTCGGTGGGCTTCTCCAGGGCCACCACGCGCGCACCCCGTGGGTTCAGGTGCTCCATGAAGCGCTTGATGGTGCCCCCCTTGCCCGCTGCGTCCCGCCCCTCGAAGATGATGACGATGCGCTGACCGGTCTCCTTCACCCAGGCCTGCAGCTTGAGGAGCTCGACCTGGAGTCGGTACTTCTCGTGCTCGTAACTCCTCCGGTCCATGAGGTTCCGGTAGGGGTAGATCCCGCTCTGCCAGAACTCGACGAGCTCGTCGTCGGAGTTGAGGGGCACGGCGCCGTAGACCGGCTCGTCCTGTTCGAGGATGGTGCTCCGGAGCCGGGCGAACTCGTCCGGCGACGTCCCCTCGAGGACCGCGTGCAACCATGCCGCAACGGTCAGCCGGTCGTCCGGCGTTGCTTCGCTCAGTACCTGGTGGACGACTGACGCCCGTTCTTCGGCGGCATCATCGATCGCCTCATCGGCGACGTAGTCCTCGATGGCCCCCGGCGTCAGGCCCGGGACCACGTCACCGTCGATCGCCTCACGGGGACCGTCCGCACTCGTGGGTGCCACCGTCTCCACGCTCCCTCGGGCACCCCCGCGTTCGGAGAGTGTTCCGGTCCCGATGCTACCGGCACCTCCGGGTGGGGCCCGGAGCGTCGTGGCCTCCGGTGGGACGCCGGCCACCCGACCGACTCAGGCGGAGGACTCAGGCGTGCATCGCGGCGACCGCACCACCGTCCACGAGTAGGTCGGTCCCGGTGATGAATCCGGCATCGGGGCCTACCAGGAACGCCACTGCGGCGGCGATGTCGTGTGGCGTGCCGATGCGGCGGGTCGGACTGCCCGCGATCATCTGGCGCATGACCTCACCGGTCGGACCGGACAGCTCGGCCTGGCCCATCGGTGTGGCGATCACGCCGGGTGACACGCTGTTGACCCGCGCGGCCCGGGTTCCCCAATCGGTGGCGGCCGCCCGGACACGCAGCTGGTTGGCCCGCTTGGCCGTCAGGTACGCGGTGGCGGCGTCACCGAGGGCCGACTCCGACAACTCCGGGAGTGCCGCCAGCTCATCGGTCGGCGTGGTCGCCAGGCGGCGTTCCAGGTCCGGCTCCAACGTGGCCAGGGAACCGGCCATCGACGCCACGCAGACGCCGGCTCCGCCGGGAGTGATCCTGCGCCCGAACGCGTCGAGGATGTGTGCGGTGCCCACCAGGTCCACGCGCACGATGTCGGCCGGTGACGCCTGCACCGGCGAAACCCCGGCCGTGTGCACGAGGCACGCGACCCGCCCCAACGCGGCCGCCGCCTCGGCGAGTCCGGCGACCGAGTCGGCCTGCGACACGTCGACGATGTGCGTGACCACCTCGAGGCCCTCGGCCCGCAGGGCGTCCGCGGCGGCCGTGAGGGAGGCCGCATGAACATCGGCCAACAGGATCGTACGGCCGACACCGATGCGCCGGGCCACCGCGGTGCCCATGCCGCCGCTCCCGGTGATGACCAGTACGTCCTCCATGACCACGACTCCGGAGCCGGAGGCCTACAGGTAGGCCAGGTGCACGGCGGCCTCGGGTGTGTTCACCCGGAAGGTGAGGCTCTCCTCGAGGTACAGGCCGACGGAGGTGGCGTCACTCGAGCGGTAGCCGATCGAGAAGTCCTGCCCCACGGTCAGCTCGAAGTCCCCACCGCGCTGGCTCAGGACGACCGCGCCGTCGACGGCGGGGGCCCAGACGACCGGGCCACCGAGGATCTCCCGCAGGTGCTCCAGGACCGGGTAGCCGCCGTGCTCGGTCGTCTCGGTGACGCCGGTGTAGCAACGGGACCCGAGCGCGATCCCATAGGGTCCGGCGATGTCCGCGGCCCGTAGCACGGCGACGGCGGCCGCCACGTGCTCCGGGTAGTGGCTGTAGTCGTCGCTGATGGCGACGGGTGCGTGGGGTGACGCCGGGACGAGGCCCGTCACACCACCGGCCGCGTAGCCGTGGAACACGAGCCGGTCCTCGGCGATCCCGGCCGCCCGCCCCGCGGCGATGACGGCATCGAGGTCCAGGTCGGTGGCGCCCCGCTCCGCGGCAGCCAGTTCGGTCCGCTCGAGCGTGAAGGGCGAACGGAGTTCGACGAGCGGTCGCACGAGCCGGACGGCAGCCTCCACGCCCGCCGGCGCACCGTCGGGCAACGGGTCGATCCGTCCGAGGTCCACCGCGGAGAACTCCCACCCGAGCGGACCGGTGAAGTCCACGAGGCGGCGGGCGGCCAGGACGTTGGTGACCGACCGGGTGGCCTCGTCGTCGATCTGGGTCCAGGCGGCGTCGGTGACGGGTGCGAGATCGCGGAAGAGGTGGTTCATGGGCGGGTCCTGCTTTCGCTTCGTAGGGATCCGATGGCGAGACTACCGGTGGGTGGCGTCGTTCCGGCAAGGGGGTTGGGTGTCGGCGGGGCCACCCGCCGGAGGGTGTTCTGGTCGACGTGGGAGAACGGCTCGTCCCGTCCCGGGATGGCGAGCACGCCCTCCTCCTCGTAGCTCCAGGTGCCGTCGGGATGGACGGTCACGTGCATCCGGTAGCTGAGGGTGCGGAAGTTCCGGTCGAGGAACGGATTCGAGAGGATGCCGTAGACCTCCGACCCGACCGCGGCACGCACCTCGAACTCGGTGGCATCCGGCTCGGCGCTGCCGCCGGCCAGGAGCACCTGACCCCGGGGGATCGCCAGGGTGAGGGTCACCGTGCCGGTGTCCGGCTCCCAGAGCCAGTAGCCCACCTGGTCGTGGAAGGTCTCCACCTCACCGGGCTTGACGATGTGGGTGTGGTAGCGGAGTCCGTAGAACAGTTGTGGGCCATTGGTCTGCCGGTCGACGGGCTGGAGCTCGTAGCGCTCGACGAAGGCATTCTGCTCGCTGCCCTCCGCGACGGGGTGCACGTCGGCCCCCAGCGCGCTCTCCCAGACCCCCGCCATGGGAGTGAGCGGTCCGAGATTCGCAAGGGTGTCCGGGTCGCCGTCCGGTTCGGTGAAGATGTCGTCGCCGTAGACGTCGTCCGCCGGTTCGACTATCAAAGACCCGTTCCTTCCATCGCGTTCGTGCAGCTCAGCGGTAGCCTACCGGGCCACCGGGCCCGTTCCGGAGTCCGGCGGGCATCACCCGGCGATCGGCGGCAGACCGGAGTCTGGTGCGTTGATCAGGGAACGGATCATGTCGGCGAACCCGCCCCCGGCCACGTAGGTCGTGTGTTCGATCCGTCGGGAGATCCGCCAGACCTCAGCCGTGCGTACGTAGACGTCGTCGTAGACGGCACCCACGTCGAAGAGCTCCGCCCGACCGTCCCACTGGACGCCGTTGCGGTTGAACACGTGCACGCGGCCGACGGCGCAGTCCGGATCGACGAAACGCACTTCGTGCGTCGACGTCGTGTGGAGGCAGAACGTGAACACCGACATCGCCCGCGGCATCCAGGCCGCCACCTCGGCGGGCGTACCGGCGATGCCGCCGGCCCGGGTGTAGTCGACGAGGCCGTCCACCGTGAAGAGTGCCTCCCACCGGACCCAGTCGCGGTCATCCACGGCGTAGGCGTAGGACGTGGCGAGGTCCTCGATGGCCAGGCGGTCGGCCACCCGGTCCGCGGGCAGTACGGCCCCGTCCGGGTGGTCGCCCCGTCGTCCCGGGTGTTCGGTCACAGCGGTACCTCCGTCGTCGGGCCCCGCCCGCATCATGGCGCGTCGCCGCCGGCCCGCCGTCAGTCCGCTGGCTGTACCTGCTCCTTGGCGAAGCGGTGGGCCAGCTGCCGCGACACGCCGAACGCCTCACCGACCTCGGCGACCGTGGCGCCGTCCTCGAGCAGGAGGGCAGTCACCGAGGACCGGATGTGCCGGCGGGCCTGTTCGAACCCGTCGAGCACGCGGGTGATCTCGCGGCTGCGACTGGCGGAGTCGGCCCGGCGCATGGAGGCGCCCATCGGATTGCCGGCCCGGAGGTAGGCGGCGTCCTCGGCATTCCACGCGACGATCCGCTCCATGCTGTCGCGGAGCTGGATCGCAGCTGCGGTGTAGCCGTCGAGGTCGTCGAGGACCCGTTGCAGCGAATCGTTCACACCGTCATGGTATTTGCACGGCGTGCCACTGCCGAATCGACGAGGGTCGGAGGGGTGCCCGGGCCGGACCTACGCCCCGCCCCGGGCGTCCCGTCAGTCGTAGATCATGACGCCGCGGATGTTGCGCCCCTCGAGCATGTCGGTATAGCCGTCGTTCACCCCGTCGAGGGTGTAGGTCCGGGTCACCATGTTGTCGAGGTCCAGCTGACCCTGCTCGTACAGGCGCAGCAGGTGCGGGATGTCGTAGCGGATGTTGGCGGACCCGAACACCGTTCCGACCAGCTGCTTCTCGAACAGAGTCAGCCACGTCAGCGACAGATTGACGGTCGTCTCGGCCATGGGGTGGATGTTGGTCACCACGACCCGGCCCCGCTTGGCCGTCAACTGCATGACGCTCTCGATCAGCGAGCCGTCGCCGACACCCATGGTCATGATCACCTTGTCGGCGTTCTTGCCCCACGTGACCTCGTTCACCAGCGGCGTCGCCTCCTCGATGCTGGCCGCGACGTGGGTGGCTCCGAACTTGAGGGCCTCGTCCCGTTTGAATGCCACCGGGTCCACGGCAAAGATCCGCTCGGCGCCGGCCAGCTTCGCTCCCTGGATGGCGGAGATCCCGAGGCCGCCGATGCCGATGACGACGACGTCGTCACCCGGCTTGACCTCGGCGGTGTAGACGGCGGAGCCCCACCCGGTCGTCACGCCGCACCCGATCAGGCAGGCCTTGTCGAGCGGGTAGTGGGGGAGGATCTTCACGCACGAGGCCTGGTTCACCACGGTGTGGTAGGCGAAGGTCCCGAGGCAGACGGCCGTCGTGAGGTCGATGCCGCTCATCGAGTGGTGCCGGTGCGTGCCGTCGTACTGCGTCCCCATCATGAGGGTGGCCCCGACGTCACAGAGGTTGGAGTGGCCCCGAGCACACGAGGGGCACGTTCCGCACGCGGGGATGAATCCGAAGACGACATGGTCGCCCGGGGCCAGGTCCGTGACCCCGGGGCCGACCTCCTCGACCACGCCGGCTCCTTCGTGGCCACCGATGATCGGGTAGATGCCCCCGAGGTCGCCGGTGCGGAAGTGCTCGTCGCTGTGACACATGCCGGACGCAGCCAGCTTCACCAGCACCTCGCCGGCCTTCGGCGGGTCGAGCTCGATGGTCTCGATCTTCCAGTCCTCGTTCTGTCCCCACAGGACAGCTGCCTGGGTCTCCATGGTCGGTCCCTCCTCGGACGGGCCCGACGGCCCGTCATCTGTTCCGCTGATCGTGGCACAACGGGGAGGGTCCCGCCCAGCCGTGCCGGGAGCGTCACCGGTGCCGGCGGCGACCCCGGGATGGGAGGATGGGACATGGCCGACGTCGGTCCGGGAGGCAGCTGATGGTGTTCTGGTGGTGCGCGCTCGCCGTCGTGCTCGCCGTGGTCTACATGGTGACGTACATGCTCCTGCGTACCTCGGGCGACGGACGACCCTGGTACCGGCGACTCCGCCGACCCAACGGACGGTAGCGGCGGCCACCCGTCCGCCGGCGCACATCCCCCCACGACGCAGGACCCGCCGCTACCGTTGCCACGGCTGGTTTTCAGCAACGAAAGGAACCAGGATGCCGACAGAACCTGAAGTCGTGGTGGTGCAGGGCGGAGTGCCGAGCAAGGTGGTCTGGCAGGTTGAGCTGATCGTGGGTGTGATCACCCTCGGGCTCGGGATCGCGCTGACCTTCCATCCGTCCACCTCGCTGAGCGTCGTCTGCGTGTTCATCGGTGCCCTCCTGATCCTCGGAGGGATCTTCCACTTCATCCGCGCGCTGGATCACGATGAGGAGCACCGGGCCTGGGTGGCCATCGCCGGTCTGCTCGAGGTGGTCATCGGCGTCGTGATGATCCGCCACCTCGACCTCACCAAGTCCGCCATCGGGCTCCTGATCGGCGTGGTCTGGATCGTTCAGGGCATCGTGGCCCTCATGGGCGGCATCATGGGTGGGGCCAAGAGCGTCCGGGGCTGGGCGATCGGCTTCGGGCTCATCAGCCTGATCGCCGGGATCGTGGTGGTGTCCGTCCCGTCGTCGTCGGTCAACGCGCTGGCGACCCTGTTGGGGATCTGGTTCATCATCATGGGACTCCTGGAGCTCGTCGGCGGCTTCGTCCTCCGCTCCCAGCTCAAGAAGGCCGGCATCTGACGCCAGGGTGTGGACCGGGTGACGGGGGAGCACGACGTGGGCGATGAGACGCTCGACGAGCAGCTGCAGGCACTCATCGGCCAGCCGGTCGGGCGGGGCGGGGCGTCGGTGGCGCCGGACGCGGTGAACCAACCGATGATCCGCCACTGGGCCGCCGCGTTCGCCGACGGCAACCCGGTGTACGTCGACCCGGAGGCCGCTGCCCGGTCCCGGTTCGGTCGGATCGTGGCGCCACCACTCATGCTCCAGACGTGGACCATGCCCACCCCGCTGCTGGAGGGAATCGCCGAGCGCGGCGGGTCGCCGGTGGAGACCGAGGGGGAAACGGCACTCTCGGTGCTGGACCGTGCCGGCTACACCGCCACCCTGGCCACCAACTCCGAGTTCGAGATCGTCCGCTACCTCCAGCTCGGCGAGATCGTGTCGTCGACCACCGTATTCGAGTCCATCTCGGAGGAGAAGCAGACGCGCATGGGCCGCGGCCGGTTCGTGACCTGGGTGACCACCTATACGGTCGAGCCCGACGAAGTGGTCGGCCGCCAGACCTTCCGCATCCTGAAGTTCGATCCCTCCGGGGCCGCGGCATGAGCCCGGTCCGCTTCGCCGAGGTGTCCGTCGGCGACGAGCTGCCCACGCTGACGGTGCCGATGACAGCGACACTCATCGCGGCCGGTGCCATCGCTACCCGTGACTTCATGCCCGTCCACCACGACCGGGACTATGCGGCCCGCCAGGGAGCCCCGGACATCTTCATGAACATCCTGTCGGACACCGGGTACTGCTCCCGGTTCCTGACCGACTGGGGTGGCCCCGAGGCCATGGTCACCCGCCTGGCCATCCGGCTCGGGGTGCCGGTGTTCCCCGGCCACACCGTCGTCTACACCGGGGCGGTGACCGGGGTGTCGACAGGGACCGGCGTCGGCATCGTGGACATCGGCTTCCGGGCGGCCACCGACCTCGGCGACCACGTGTCCGGCACGGCCACGCTCACCTTTCCGCTCGACCGGTGACCACGTCTCCCGATCCCGGGCCGCGGTGGGGGCCGACGTCCGGCACACTGGTGCCATGACCGACTGGACGGCCGTCGCCAAGCGCAACTCCCGATCGGTGCAGACCACTGTCGGGTGGATCTTCTGGGACCCCGGGGCCGTCGCCCGCTACGAGCAGGCCGGACTGCCCGAGGGGTTGGCCGGGCCGCTGGGCTACATCGCCGCCCGGTGCGCCCCACTGGCTCCCGTCGGGCCGGCGGCCGTCACGGCGGCGTTCGGCTCCATCAGCCCGCTCGGGATCGCGGCCGTGTTCGACCTGCTGGACGCCGATGGATTCGCCCGGATGTGGGCGGCCCGCGACGATGCGGTCCTCCAGGGGCTGGCGACCCACGCGCCGGATCTGGTCGGGACGCTGGCCGACGTCGGGTCCGACCTGTGGGCCGTGGTGGAGGAGCTTCCTGCGGTGGGTCGCGTGTTCTTCGGGTCGCACCTGCGGATGCCCCGATCGACCCATCCCGCCCTCTCCGGGTGGCATGCCGTGAATTGCCTGCGCGAGTGGCGGGGGGACACCCACTGGGCCCTCGTCGTGGCCGCCGGGCTCACCCACGCCGAGGCGTCCATCCTCCACAACGCCTGGCTGGGCTACGAGGGCGACTGGTTGGCGCTCTCGCGAGGCACGACACCCGACGACGTCGAGGCGGGCTGGCGCTCGCTCGAGGCCCGGGGCCTGGCCACCGGGAGGGTGGTGACCGAACGCGGGATCGAGCTACGCCAACAGCTCGAGGACGACACCGACCGACTGACCGGTCTCCCCTGGCAACTCCTGGGCCGGTCCCGCTCGACGGAGTTCGCTGAACGGTTCGAGCCACCGTGCGAACTGCTGCTCCGGAGGGTCGACGACACGGCCGGTCCGAACTACCAGCCCGCCTCACGCGTGCGGGTCGGGCGATGAGCGTCGGCGCCGCCGGAGGCGCGGCCGGTCGTCGGGCCCTGGTGACCGGTGCGACCCGCGGCATCGGCCGCGCCACGGCACTGGCCCTCGCCGCTGCCGGATGGGACGTCGCGGTGACGGGACGGACGGCCCATCGGGGGGAGGGTCGGGACGACTCGGACACCGGGGCAGGGCGGACACTGCCGGGCAGCCTGGAGGAGACGGGTGAAGGTATCCGGGCGGCCGGCGGACGCTCACTCGAGTTGGTGGCCGATCTCCACGACCACGATGCCCTGCGGTCCTCCGTCGACCGGGTGGAGGCCGAGTGGGGAGGGGTGGACCTCCTCGTCAACAATGCGGTGGACACCGCACCCGGGAGCATGGTGCCCATCACGGACCTGCACGTTGCCCAGCTCGAGGCGAAGTTGGCGGCCAACGCCGTCGCGCCGTTCGTGCTCATCCAGTCCGTGCTGCCGGGCATGCTGGCCCGTGGCGGGGGCACGATCGTCGATGTGACCTCCCACACGGCCACGGCCGACCCGCCGGGACCGGTCGGTGCGGGTGGCTGGGGTGTCGCGTACGCCGCGTCGAAGGCGGCCGCCCACCGGTTCGCGCCGTTGCTGGCGGTGGAGCTCGGCGACCGTGGCATCCGGGCCTACAACCTCGACCCGGGCTACGTCGAGACCGAGCGTCAGGTCGTCAACGCCGCAGCGTTGGGACTCGTCGGCCACTACACGGGGGCCCCTCCCTCGGTCCCGGCGGCCGCCATCGCCTGGATGGTCGACCATCCCGAGGCATTCGAGAACGGCCAGACGGTGCGGGGCCAGAAGCTGGCGTTGGTCGAGGACCTGCATCCGGATTGGCGGACGGCATGACGGATCCCTCCGTCGCGGCCGACGCACGGACGGTCACCGTCTACTGGCGCCCCGGCTGCCCGTACTGCGCGTCGTTGCGGCGCGGGCTCCGCCGGGCCGGACTGCCCACCGTAGACGTCGACATCTGGAGCGATCCCGCAGCCGCCGCCTTCGTGCGGGTCCATGCCGACGGCAACGAGACGGTGCCGACCGTCGACATCGCCGGTACGGTGCTCGTCAATCCGTCGACCCGTCGGGTCGTGGCCCTGGCCGACGGTGCGGGTATCACCGCCGGGGGGTCGTCGGGCGGCTGGTTCCGACGCCGGAAGGACTGACGGGACTCAGTCCCCATCCAGCAGGGTCAGTCCCCGCAGGAGGAACGCCACCCCGGCAGCGAACGGGTCGCCGGTGGCGAGCAGATCGGCGCGGGTGGCCACCGCGCCGAAGGGCGCGTTCCAGTACTCCGGATCGCCCGGTCGGGCGTCCGTCCACGGTCCGACGTAGAGGTAGGGGCCGTCCCCACCGGCGTCCCCGGGCGACGCACCGAGATTGACTCCACCGCCGTTGCCCGCGCCCGACCCCAGATCGAAGTGCTCGGGCCAGAGTTGGGCGGCGACCGGCCCGTCGAGGTGGGGGAGGACGGCGTCGAGTACCCGGGCCCCGAGCCCGTACCAGTCGAGTGCGATGGCCACCGAGGCGGCACCGAGCACCAACGGCGCATCCGGGTCGCCGACGGGCGGTGCGTCGGCACCGGGGCTGAACGGCTCGTCCAGCGTGATGCCCACGAAGGATGCGGCATCGGCCAGCGAGACGCCCGCCAACGCCGACGACGCGGCCGCCCGGCCGTCCGGGGTCTGGCCTTCCACGACCAGTGTCGCGCCCGCGATCCGCACCACGGTCTCCTCGGGACCGAAGGGGGGCGTGCCGATGCCGGAGGCCGTCACCCGGAGCCCGAAGCGTCCGCCGTGGGTGGCTCGGGCCCTGGCCAGCACGTGGGTGGCGATCCGCTGGAGTTCCCGGCGGGACGCCGCATAGTCGTCGGGGAGCTGCGTCATGGTGGGCATCGGTCCTCCCGGTCGCAAGGTTGTCCGGCCGAGGTTACGGGGCCGGTGACGGTGCGACCCGCCGGGGTGTCACCGGACGGGTTCACTCGGCACGTCGAAGAACTCCTGGTAGGCGCGGCTCCGTTCACGCAGTTCGTCGACGTCGAGTCGGGTGTCGGCAAACGTGTACCGGCTCCCGCCCCCGCCGCCGTCACCGGGATGGGTGTCGAGGAACGCCCGCATCCGCGACTCGGCATCGGCGGTGAACTCGAGCCCCAGCGCGTCATAGACCGCCCCGATGGTGCGGAACGGGTCGGCCATGAACTCGCCGAACTGGACGTCGACGACCTGCTGCGCGGGCAGCGTGCCGTCGATCCGCGCCGCGACCGACCGGTCCAGGCCGACGAGGATGTCCTCGGCATACTCGGACGCCGCCGTCGCCACACTGCCCTCGTCGCTCGCCATGCGCCGGAGTAACGCGGCGAGGGCGCTGACGGAGGAGATGACCGTGACCGGGTCCCGGTGGGTCTGGATGACCAGTGCATCGGGGTACTCGTCGAGGAGCGCTCCGAGATGCCAGAGGTGGCACGGCGACTTGAGCAGCCAGCGGTCGCCGGCGTGCCGGCTCTGGAGGTGCTGGAGGAAGATGCGGTGCCAGCGGTACGTGGGGGCCATGTCGGCCTCGTGGAGCAGCCACCGGTCGTAGTCGGGGATGTCGTACTGCAGCGGGAACATCATCGACCGGAAGTCCGAGCCCGTCATCCGGACGCACTCCTGGGCCAAGGTGGCGCCCATGGGATGGAAGTCCGTGAATCCGGGGATGATGAGGTCGGGCATGGCGGCCATGGCCTCCGACTCGGCGATCCGCGGGTCGGTCGTGAAGGTGGCCGTCTCGGGCGGGGGGACCGGCTGGTCCACCTCCCAGGTGAGCGGTGCCCGATTGGCGGGGTCCTGGGCCAGTAGGTCGTAGAGGATGGTGGTCCCGGTGCGCGGCTGGCCCACGATCACGATCGGACGGGTGACCGCCCCGTCGGCCACCTCGGGGTGTGCACGGCGCCACTCGAGGATCCGCAGCCTGGTCGACAGGTAGTTGACCATCTCGGCGTCGACGATGGTCCGGCCCAGGTCGTTGAGCCGCGCCGTACCGTCGAGGCCGTCGAGCAGGCGGTCGAGACCCTCCCGCCACGAGTCCTCACCGAAGTCGCTGGAGCCGGTGGTCGTGGTGGCGGACTCCACCATGGCGTCGGCATCGAATCGTGCGGTGGTCATGTCAGGCCTCCTGGACGGGAACGACGGTCGTGCGGACCTCGGGGGGCTCGGGGTGGTCGAGCCAGCGCACACAGACGAAGCCGCGGTGGCGACCGCCGGTGTCGAGCCACTCGGAACGACCGTCGGCAGCCGACGGGGGAGGGGAGGCCGACACGACCACCCGGACCGTCCCGTCCGGGGCGGGCGTCAGGGCGGCATTGGTGACCGAACTGTGCCGGCGGCGGGAGTCGATGCACTCGTGCCAGATGTTCTCGACGGACACGTTCCAGTAGCGGGTACCCGGCGGTGTGAACTCGATGGTCAGCGCCTCGTCCTCGGCCAACCGGAAGGTACCGAGGACGTAGAGGTTGTCCGGGGTCGTGTTCTCCCCACCTAGTGCCTCGGCCGCCACGGTCAGCAGCTCGTTCGGTCGCTCCAGCGCCTCCGGCAGCACCCCGTGGTGGAGGGTGAGCAACTTGGCCACCGTCCATCCCCACGCCGTCATCTGCTCGGCGATCCGTTCGTCGGTGGGGACGTCGGGCGGCCCCGGCGGGTCGAGCGGCGCGATGGAGAACTCGGCCTCCACTTCGGTGGACCGGTCGCCGATGTACTGGCGCACCACGATGCCCGACGCGTCATCGGGCACGTGCACCCAGGTGGCCCCGGCCAACTCGTCCGACCCGGGCTCCTCGGCGGACAGCACGAAGGCGAACCGTCCGTCGGCGTCGAGGACGAGGTCGGTGTCCGACACGTGCGCGGCCATGCGGCGGGGCGTCAGGCCGCGTCCGGCCAACACCTGGAATCCCAGGTAGGTGACGGTGTTGCGCACCCCGTCGATGCGGTACCGCCGCGCGCCGTCGATCATGGCCAGGTGGTAGGCGCCGTCGGGGTTCGGTCCGCCCACCATCCGCGCCGGGGTGTTCATGGGGAAGAACCACGGGAGTTCCGGATCGACGTCGAGCGATACCTCGGCGGCCAGCGCGGTGACGCGGCCGATGGCCCGGTAGCCCTCCAGCAGTTCGAGCTCCGTTTCCGACTCCGACTCGACCATCGTGGCCATGTCATCGAGCATGGTGCGTACCAGCGTCCACGCCTCTGCGGTCGCGCGTCCCCCGACCGTCCCGACACCACTCATGTACGTCCCCCTTGTCGTCGCGACCGCCACCCTAGGCAGGTGTCGGCCCCGACGGGGGATGGCGCGCCGGAGGCGGTCAGCCGTCCGTCGCGACGTAGCGACCGGCAGGAGTACCCGGCGGGTGGGTGACCCCAGGCACAGCGTCCGGATTGGTGACACAGACCTCGCCCTCCAGGCCGTCGGGGTCGCGGAAGAAGATGCTCAGGACCGGCCCGAAGTCCGTCACGAAGGAATCGGCGGCACCCGTGGCGATGAGCCGCTCCCGGATGGTCTCGAAGGCCTCGATCGACGCCGCCTGCAGCGCGAAGTGGTCGAGCCTGCCGCGCCCGAACATCGGCACCTGCCGATCGGCCTCGGTGTTGCCCGCGATCTGGAACACGTTGAGCTCCGCCCACGGTCCGACCTTGATGATGGAGAGCCGGACCGCGTCCTCGCCCTCCACCTCCGGGGCATCACGGACCACCTCCGCCTCGAACACCTCCTCGTAGAAGGCGTGGAGCCGGGCGGCGTCGTTGGTGAGGGTGGCGACGTGATTGAGGCCGATGGTGAGCATGGCGTCTCCTGGGCGAGGGCGGGCGGTGGTGGAAACCGGGGCGCACCCCGGGGGCTCCGTCAGCGTAGGTCCGCACCCGGACCGGAGCGGCACGCCGCGATCGGTCTGGTTGACTTGCGCCATGAGTGACACCACCACCGACCTGCCGTTCCACGACCGCACGGACTTCGAGGACGCCGACCGGGGCTTCATCGGCGCGTTGGAGCCGTGCGTCATCAGCGACGCCTCGGGCCGGGTGGTGTGGGACAACGACGCCTATGACTTCCTCCGGGGGGAGTGCCCGGACACGGCGCACCCGAGCCTGTGGCGTCAGGGCCAGCTCGTGTCACGGCAGGGTCTCTACGAGGTACGTGCGGGGATCTACCAGGTGCGCGGCCTCGATCTGTCGAACATGACCTTGGTCGAGGGAGACGAGGGTGTGATCGTCATCGACCCGCTCATCTCGGCGGAGACGGCCTCCGCGGCGCTGGCGCTGTACCGCACCCACCGCGGGGAGCGCCCGGTCACGGCGGTCATCTACACCCATGCCCACGTGGACCATTTCGGGGGCGTCCGCGGCGTGCTCGACGGCGACGTGCCCATCCTGGCGCCGGACGGGTTCATGGAGTCCGCCGTGTCCGAGAACGTCTACGCCGGCGTGGCCATGACCCGCCGGGCCGTCTACATGTACGGCGCCGGCCTGGAGAAGGGTCCGGCCGGTCAGATCGGTTGCGGCCTCGGCATGACCAACTCCACAGGGACCGTCGGGCTGGTGCCCCCCACGGTCATCATCAGCCGCACCGGCCAGGAGGAGGTACTGGACGGCGTCCGCATCGTGTTCCAGGTGACGCCGGGCACGGAGTGCCCCGCCGAGATGAACTTCTACTTCCCGGACCGCCGCGCCCTGTGCATGGCCGAGAACGCGACCCGCAACCTGCACAACCTGGTGACGCTGCGCGGTGCCGTGGTGCGCGACGCCCGGATCTGGTCGGCCTATCTCGACGAGGCGATCGACCGCTTCGCCTCGCACACCGATGTGGCGTTCGCCTCCCACCACTGGCCCACGTGGGGTGGCGACCGGGTCGCCGAGTACCTGGCCCTCCAGCGGGACCTGTACGCCTATCTCCACGACCAGACGCTCCGGTTGATGAACAAGGGCCTCAACGGCGCCGAGGCGGCCGAGGCGATGGTGATGCCACCCGCGCTCGATCAGGCGTGGCACACGCACGGCTACTACGGCTCGGTCAGCCACAACGTGAAGGCGGTGTACCAGCGCTACCTCGGGTGGTTCGACGGTAATCCGGCACGCCTGTGGCAGCACCCACCCGTCGAGGCCTCGATCCGCTATATCGAGTGCATGGGCGGCGCGGACGCCGTGGTGGCCTCGGCGCAGGGCTACGCCGACCGCGGCGACCTGCGCTTCGCCGCAGAGCTCCTCGACCGGGTGGTCTTCGCCGAGCCCGACCACCCGCTGGCCAAGGAGCGACTGGCCGCCGTCTACGAGCGCCTCGCCTACGGCGCGGAGAACGGCACCTGGCGCAACTTCTACCTCACGGGGGCCCACGAGCTACGCAACGGCGTCGCAGCGGACTCCGTGTCCGTCGGCTCGTCCGAGCTGCTGTCGGCGCTGACCGTCGGTCAGCTGCTCGACGCCATCGCCATCCGGATCGACGGCCCGTCGGCCTGGGACGAGGACCTGACCATGGACTGGCGCTTCACCGATCTGCGGGAGACGCACCGGGTCACCCTGCGCAACGGCGTCCTCACCCACCGGGTCGTCGTGGACCCTCCGGCTCCGGCGGACCTGACCCTGTCGCTCACCCGGCCCCAGATGCTCGGCGTCCTGCTGGGCGGCGATCTGGACGGCGTCGACACCGAGGGCGACGTGGGCGTTCTGGCCCGGGTGGTGCAGGTCGTCGAGTTCGCCGACCGGAACTTTCCCATCGTCACCCCGTAGGGCGGAGGCGGTCGGGTCGACAGGTGGTCGCCGGCGAGGGCCGGGGTGGCCGGCCCGTCGACCGGACCGTCAGCTGACGAGGTCGACGATGTCCACCACGAGCAGCGTGAACACCATGGCGGCCACGACGGCATAGAGCGCCGAGAACATCCACTTCTGGTGGTGGTCGGCGAGCCAGAACCGGCGGATGCCGAGGAAGTCGAACGTGAGGGCCAGGACCCCGACCGGGATCGAGATGATCGGACCGACCCCCTTCGCCAGTCCGAGCAGGGGGAGCAGGATGGGCAGCACGATGTAGCTGAGCAGGCAGCGGGTGGCCGAGAGCAGGATCGAGGCGCCGAAGATCCGGTGGGTCGACGACTCGGGGAGCGTCGTGCGCTCCTCGGGAACGCGCAGCACGGTCCGCATCGCCTGGTCGGCCCTCGACCGGTCACCGGTCGTGGGCGCCACGCTGGTGACGGTGGTCGCGGTCGGTTCCACGACACGAGTGTAGACCGGGCGTGGTGATGTTCCGTAGGCGCAGGCAACATGTATGTTCCCCGGTATGGGTGAGACCACGTGAGTGCCGACGCGTCCCGACGGGCCCCGGCGGCGGATCGGGCGGAGGGTGACGGCGGGATGTGGTCGATGCGGCGCGCCGACGGGTCGATCACCACGGGTTGGTATCTGCTTCCCCTCCGGGTCTTCCTCGGCGTCACCTTCCTCTACGCCGGTCTCCAGAAGCTGGCCAACCCGGACTTCTTCAAGAGTTCGAGTCCGGTGTCGATCCACGCCCAGCTCATCGGGGCCACCCACACCAGCCCGATCGGGAGCCTGCTCGGGCACCTGACCGGAGCGGCCTCCGTGATCGGCGCCCTGATCGCGGTGGCCGAGGTGGCCATCGGTGCCGGCGCCCTGTTCGGACTACTCACCCGGGTGGCCGCCGTCGGTGGAATGCTCGTGTCCTTCAGCCTCTTCCTCGCCATCTCGTTCCACTCCCGGCCCTATTTCACCGGGTCGGACATCGTCTTCCTGTTCGCGTGGACCCCCGTCGCCCTGGCCGGCGCGGCAGGCGCCCCTGCCCTCGACACGTGGTTGGCGTCCCAGGGGGCGCGCACCTTCACCGCCTCCGACACGGCCCGGGAGGGCGCGGTGTCCCGCGGCGCCATCATCGGCATCTTCGCCGCCAGCACCGCCGTGCTCATCGGTGCCGTCGCCGGCTTCGGCCGGGTGTTCGCCTCGTCCACGACCGTGAACGCGGGCGGCACGACGGCCACCACGTCGTCCACGGCACCACCCACCTCCACGACGGGCGCCCCCACCACGACGGCACCCGGTGCGTCGACCACCACCACGGTCCCGCTACCCAGGGGCAAGTCGATCGGGGCTGCCAGCCAGGTGCCCGTCGGCGGCTCGGCGGCCTTCAACGACCCGAGCTCCGGTGACCCGTCACTGGTCATCCAGCAGACGGCGGACGACTTCAAGGCGTTCGACGCCATCTGCCCGCACGCCGGCTGCACCGTCGCCTACCAGGCGTCCGCCGGCATCATCGCCTGTCCGTGCCACGGCTCCGAGTTCAACCCGAAGACCGGTGCGGTGATCCAGGGACCGGCGAACACGGGCCTGACCCCGATCAAGGTGATCAAGGGCTCCAACGGCGACCTCTACGTGGTCGAGTGACCGTCCGGCCGACCCCCTCCGGCTCCACTACGATGTGGGGGCCGTCGTGACCGAGCGACGGGACCTTCCCATGACCGCAGCCGCCGCCCAGACGCCCGCCCGACCGGTGCCGGAGCGCGACGACGTCCACACGGACTGGATCTCGGCCATCCCCTTCTTCGCGGTGCACCTCGCCCCGCTGGCCGCCTTCTTCGTCACCGTGACCTGGCAGGACTGGGTGCTGTGCGCCGTCCTGTACGTGACCCGCATGTTCTGCATCACCGCCGGCTACCACCGGTACTTCTCCCACCGGGCCTACAAGATGGGACGGGTCGCCCAGTTCCTCATGGCGTTCGGCGGCACCACGGCCGTCCAGAAGGGGCCGCTGTGGTGGGCGAGCCATCATCGGATCCACCACCGCTACACCGACCTGGACGGTGACGTGCACTCACCCCGCGACGGCTTCTGGTGGAGTCACGTGGGCTGGATCCTCTCCACCAAGTACAAGGACACCGACCTCGACGGCATCAAGGACTTCGCCGCCTTCCCCGAGCTGCGCTGGCTCGAGCGCCACAATTGGATCGGACCGTGGGCGTTGGCCGTGGCCAGCTTCCTGCTCTTCGGGTGGGGTGGGCTGTTCATCGGCTTCTTCCTGTCCACCGTCCTGTTGTGGCACGGCACGTTCCTGGTGAACTCCATGGCCCACGTGATGGGTCGGCGGCGGTATGCCACGCCCGACACCAGTCGGAACTCGGCGATCATCGCCGTCATCACCGGGGGCGAGGGCTGGCACAACAACCATCACTATCTGCCCGCCTCGGTACGCCAGGGCTTCCGCTGGTGGGAGTGGGATCCGACCTGGTACCTCCTGAAGGTCCTGGCCGCCCTCCACGTCGTGCGCGACCTGAAGAACCCGCCGGCCCGGTTGCTCGATCAGGCCAGGGTGCGCGACGGTGCCTTCGACATCGGGATGTTCCGCTCCTACTGGGAGCGGGCCGCCAAGGTCACGGGTGAGCGGATCGCCGACCTGACCACCCGACCCGTCCCCCCGTCGGCCGAGGTCGCCGAGGTCCCTGAGGTCCCTGAAGTCGTGGAGGTCGTCGAGATGGAGATGACCCCGCTCCCGACCGAGCCGCTGGTGGGCTCCGAGGAGCGCTCGGCCCTGGCCGGCCTCATCACCCGTTCACTCGAGTCGGCGAACCAGTTGGCCGCCGCCACGCGCCGCCGGAAGGGGACGAAGGTGGCATCGGAGCCCGACGCCACCGAGCCCACGGCCGAATGACCGCGACGCCGGCCGAAGTGGCCGACGCAACGGTGTGGATCGTCGACCTCGACGGGGTCCTGTGGCTCGCCGGACAACCGATCGGCGACGTCGCGTCGGCGGTCGCAGCGCTGCGGGCCCGGGGCGCCCGGGTGGTCTTCGCCACCAACAACTCGGCGCCCACCACCGATCAGCTGCTGGCACGGCTCGCCCGGGTGGGCATCGAGGCCGACCCGGGCGACCTCGTCACCTCGGCACGGGTGGCCGCATCCCTCCTCGAGCCCGGCCAGCGCGTCCACCTCCTCGGTGGGGCCGGCCTGGTCGAGGCCCTCGTGGAACGGGGCGTCGAGATCGCCGACTCGGGACCGCGTGACGCCGCGGTTGTCGGTTGGAGCCGGGAGTTCGACTTTGCCGCATTGGCCGCCATCGCCACGGTGGCGCGCGAGACCGGACGCCTCATCGCCACCAATAGCGATCCGACGCACCCGACACCCGAGGGTCTCCTGCCGGGATCGGGTGCACTGCTGGCCGCTGTCGTGACCGCGTCGGGCGTCAGCCCGGTCGTGGCCGGCAAGCCCAATCCGCCGACGGTCGACTACCTCCGGTCCGAGATCCTCGGCCCGGCGGGGGAGCGGATGGCCGTCATGGTCGGCGACCAGCCCGGCACCGACGGGACACTGGCCGAACGGCTCAGCATCCCGTTCGTGCTGGTGGACAGCGGCGTCACACCGCCCGGTGCCCCTGTCGACTGTCCGGTCGCTCTCCGGGGTGCTGATTTCGTCTCCGTCGTCGCCGCGCTGCCTGCCCGCTGATGCACGCGGTTGCTAGCAAATCGCTTATTGCTAGCAAAGTGCTTGCTGTCCGCTAGCACCCGGGGTACACTGTGCACATGGCCACCAACGACTCCCTCCAGCGCTACATCGACGCCGGCATCGCCTTCACCACCATGACCCGGAAGAAGGCGGAGGAGCTCGTCTCCGAGCTCGTCAAGAGCGGCGACCTGCAGACCGACGAGGCCAAGGCCCGGGTCGACGAGCTGCTCGAGCGGGGCCGCCAGGGCACCGAGGTCATCGTCTCGGTCGTCCGGTCCGAGGTCCAGCGCCAGCTCGGCTCCGTCGGCATCTCCAACCTCGAGGACCTGGCGACCCAGGTCGCCGCCCTGCTGGGTCGTTCGGGGTCCAGCGAGACGTCGACGAAGAAGACCGCAGCCAAGAAGGCCCCGGCAAAGAAGGCTCCGGCCAAGAAGGCGGCTGCCAAGAAGGCTCCGGCCAAGAAGGCGGCTGCCAAGAAGGCTCCGGCCAAGAAGGCGGCTGCCAAGAAGACAGCAGCCAAGAAGGCTCCGGCCAAGAAGGCGGCGGCGACCACCACCTCCGAGACGCCTTCCTCGCACGGAACGGCCGACTGACGCCTCCCGCCCGCCAGCGCCTGGACCGCGCGCTGGTCGCCCGCAGACTTGCCGACAGCCGACCCCAGGCCGTTGCACTGATCGCACGGCGCAAGGTCCTCGTGTCCGGCTCCGTCGCGGACAAGCCGGCCCGGATGGTGTCGCCGGCAGAACCCATCGAACTGCTCGGCGACCGACCCCCCTTCGTCAGCCGCGGCGGGGAGAAGCTCCGGGCCGCCCTCGACCGGTTCTCGCTCGACCCGTCCGGTCGACGGGCACTCGATGCCGGAGCCTCCACCGGTGGGTTCACCGACTGCCTGCTCCAGGCCGGGGCCGCCCAGGTGGTGGCCGTCGACGTCGGGCACGGCCAACTCCACCACCGGCTGCGCAACCACCCACGGGTCACCAACCTCGAGCGGCTCGATGTCCGCGAGGTCACGCTCGACACCGTCGACGGCGTCCCGGTGGACCTCGTGGTGGCCGACCTGTCGTTCATCTCGGCGACCAGGGCGGTGCCGGTGCTGGTGGGCGACGTCGCCGTGCCGGGGGCACCCGTCGTCGTACTGGTGAAGCCCCAGTTCGAGGCCGGTCGGGTGGAGGCGTCCCGTGGCCGAGGGGTGATCCGGGACCCCGAGGTGCACCGCCGCACCCTCGGCGAGGTGGCAGCCTCGCTTGATGCGGCCGGAGCAGTCATCATGGGGGCCATGCCGTCCCCGCTCACCGGTCACGCCGGAAACGTCGAATTCCTCCTCCACGCCCGGACCCCCGGTGGCGCCGCCGGTCCGGCACCCAGCGACATCGACGCCCTCCTCGACGCCGCGGTCGCCGAGGTCCACGACGCCGACGCCGCGCCGGAGGCCTGAGCGGTGGCCCGGATCGCGTTCACCGTGCACCCCCGCCGGCCGGAGGCCAACGCGTTGGCTGAGCGTGCCGCCGCCTGGCTCGGCCTTCGGGGTCACGAAGCGGTGCGGCACGGCGATCCCGAAGGCGGGCTCGACCTCGTCGGCGTCGACCTCCTCGTCAGTCTCGGTGGCGACGGGACCCTCCTCCGGGCGGTGAACAGCGCCCTCGAGGCCGAGGTGCCCGTGTTGGGCGTCAACCTGGGTCTGCTGGGGTACCTGACCGAGATCGAGCCGACCGGTCTGGAGGAGGCGCTCGAGCGCTTCCTCGACGGCCGCTACGAGATCGATGAGCGCATGACCCTGTCGGTCACCATGCGCTCGCCCGACGGCACGGTGCTCGGGGAGCGGTGCGCCCTCAACGAGGCGACGGTCGAGAAGACCGTTCCCGGACACACGGTGCGGATCGCTGCGTCCATCGACGGGCAGCCCTTCGTCACCTACGCCGCCGACGGCCTGCTCATCTCGACCCCCACCGGGTCGACGGCCTACAACCTGTCGGCGCGCGGGCCGCTCCTGTCGCCCAAACTGCGGGCCCTGATCCTGACGCCCGTCTCACCCCACATGCTGTTCGACCGCCCCCTGGTGCTCGACCCCGGCCAGCGGGTGCACCTCGAGGTGCTCGGGCCCCAGCCCGCGGTGCTGGTGGTCGACGGCCTCACGGTGGCCGCACTCGAGCCGGGTGCGACGGTCGACTACCGGGAGGGCGACCGTCCGGCCCGCCTCGTGACGTTCGGCGCCCGGGACTTCCACGCCATCCTGCGGGCGAAGTTCCAGCTCGCCGACCGGTAGGGATCCCCATGGGTCGCCTCCTGGTGGAGCTGCACGTACGCGACCTCGGGGTGATCGACGACGTCACCGTGTCCTTCGGACCGGGCATGACTGCGCTGACGGGTGAGACGGGTGCCGGCAAGACCCTCCTGGTCGGTGCCCTCAGCCTGCTCCTCGGTGGGCGGGTCGATCCCGGCCTGGTGCGTTCCGGGGCGGACGAGGCACTGGTGGAGGGCCGCTTCTGTGACGCCGACGGTGCCGACGAGGTGACGGTCGCCCGGACCCTGGCCCGCGCGGGCCGATCGAAGGCATGGGTCGACGGGCGGATGGTCCCGCTCGGGGTGCTGGCCGAGTCGACGTCCGGCCTGCTCGAGCTCCACGGCCAGCACCAGCATCGGACCCTGGTGGTGCCGGAGGCGCAACGTCAGGCCCTGGACGCCTTCGGTGCGGTCGACACGGGACCGATGGATGCCGCCCGGGGGCGCCTGGCCGCACTGTTGCGGGAGGCCGACGGGCTGGGGGGCGACGCCCGCCAGCGCGCCCGCGAGGTGGAGGTCCTCGCCTTCCAGGTGGCCGAGGTGGAGGGCGCCGGTGTGACGGGCCCCGAGGAGGAGGCCGAACTCGAGGCAGAGGAGGACCGGCTCGCCGAGGCGTCCGCCCACCGGGCTGCGGCCGCCGGCGCCCTGGTGGCGTTGACGGGTGCCGACGGCGGACCCGGTGGCCCCGGGGCCGACGAGCGCCTGGGGGAGGCGTCGGGGGCGTTGGCCGGGCGGGCCCCGCTCGACCCACTCGACCGGCGCGTGCGCGGGCTGATGGCCGAGGTCGCCGACGTGGCCGCCGAGTTACGGGACGTCGTCGACACCTGGGAGGACGACCCCGGCCGACTCGACGAGGTCCGGGCACGCCGCCAGCTGCTCCACGAGCTGAAACGAAAGTTCGGCGACACGCTCGAGGACGTCCTCGGGTTCGCCACCGACGGGCGGATCCGCCTGGAAGCGCTGCGCGCCGCGGAGGCCCGCGCCGTGGCACTCGACGACGAGATCGCCGCCGCCCGCGCCGAGGTGGCCGCCGAGGAGGCCATCGTGGCGGCCGCCAGGCGGGAGGTGGCACCGCTGCTGGCGTCCGAGATCGAGACGACGCTGCACGACCTGGCCATGCCGTCGGCCCGGTTCGCCATCGAGGTGGCGGGGGACGCCAGCGGCGACCACGTCACGTTCGAACTGGCCGCCAACCCGGGCGAGCCCGCCCAGCCACTGGCGAAGACCGCGTCGGGGGGCGAGCTCTCCCGCACGATGCTCGCGGTGCGCCTGGCCCTGACCGACGCGCCCGGGGTCATGGTGTTCGACGAGGTCGACGCCGGGGTCGGTGGGCAGGCCGCCGCGGCGGTGGGTGCGGCCCTGGCCGGACTCGGGCACTACGCGCAGGTCCTGGTGGTCACCCACCTGGCCCAGGTGGCGGCCCAGGCCGACCACCAGGTCGGGGTGCGCAAGGTGGAAGAGGCGGGTCGCACCCGCTCCGAGGTGACCGCCCTCGATCCGGGCGCCCGTGTCGTGGAGATCAGCCGCATGCTGTCGGGCAGCCCCGACTCCGAGGCGGCGCGCCGCCATGCCCGGGAGCTCCTCGGCGCTCCCGCCGGTGCCGGGACGGCCGATGGGTGACCGGTGTCCGCAGTGGTGACGCGGGGTCCGCACCCGGGTGTCGCGCGTTCCGGTAGCCTCAGCGGGTGCCCGATGGTGATGGACGCGACGTGAACGGACGACAGACCAAATACATCTTCTTCACGGGGGGGGTGTCGTCGTCGCTCGGCAAGGGGCTCACCGCCTCGTCCCTCGGCCGGCTCCTCAAGTGCCGGGGCCTGAAGGTCACGATGTGCAAGCTGGACCCGTACATCAACGTCGATCCCGGCACCATGAACCCCTTCGAGCACGGTGAGGTGTTCGTGACCGAGGACGGTGGGGAGACCGACCTCGACCTCGGGCACTACGAGCGCTTCATCGACGAGAACCTGCACAAGGGCTCGAACGCCACGACCGGCCGGATCTACTCGTCGGTCATCGCCAAGGAGCGTCGGGGCGACTACCTCGGCAAGACCGTCCAGGTGATCCCGCACATCACCGACGAGATCAAGAACCACATCCACAAGCTCGGGCAGACGGGCGTCGACGTCGTCATCGTGGAGATCGGCGGCACGGTCGGCGACATCGAGATCCTGCCGTTCATCGAGGCGATCCGGCAGTTCCGCCGTGACGTCGGCCGCGCCAACGTGGCCTACGTGCACCTCACGCTGGTGCCCTACCTGCGTCCCTCGGGCGAGCAGAAGACCAAGCCGACCCAGCACTCCGTCACCGACCTGCGCAGCCAGGGCATCCAGCCCGACGTCATCGTCTGCCGGTCAGACCGGATGATCTCCGAGGACCTCAAGCGGAAGATCTCCCTCCTGTGCGACGTGCCCATCCAAGCCGTCGTGTCCTGCGTCGACGCCGACAACATCTACCAGATCCCCCTCGTCCTGCACGAGGAGGGCCTCGACAGCTACCTGCTCGAGATCCTCGAGATCGACGTGGCCGACCACCCGATCGACCTTTCGCGGTGGGAGCACCTCGTGGCCCAGGTGGCCGCCGCCGTGCGCCCGGTCCGGATCGGCATCATCGGCAAGTACGTCGACCTCCCCGACGCCTACCTGTCGGTGGTCGAGTCGCTCCGCCACGCCGGCTTCCACCACGGGGCGAAGGTCGAGATCGACTGGGTCCAGGCCGCCACCGTCCCGGACCTGCTGGAGCGGGACGGGCTGCGCTCGTTCGACGGCCTGGTGATCCCCGGTGGCTTCGGCGAACGCGGCGTGGAGGGCAAGATCGCCGCCGCCCACTATGCGCGGGAGCACGACCTGCCCCTCCTCGGTCTGTGCCTCGGCCTGCAGGTCATGATCATCGAGGCCGCCCGCTCCCTGGCCGGTCTGGAGGGTGCCAACTCGCGCGAGTTCGAGGCCACCACCCGCCACCCGGTGGTCGACCTGATGGACGACCAGGTGGACGTGGCCGACAAGGGCGGCACGATGCGCCTGGGGTCCTATGACGCCCGCCTCCTGCCCGACTCCCAGGTGGCCCTGGCCTATGGCGACGTCGTCGTGTCCGAGCGCCACCGGCACCGCTACGAGGTCAACCCCCGCTATCGCGAACGGCTCGAAGAGGCGGGACTGGTCTGCTCAGGAGTGTCGCCGGACGGCCGGCTCGTCGAGTTCATCGAGCTGCCGTCGCACCCGTTCTGGGTCGGCACGCAGGCTCATCCCGAGTTCAAGAGCCGACCCGACCAGCCCCATCCGCTGTTCCGCGCGCTGGTGGGCGCGGCCCTGGCCCGGGCCGAGGGACGCGACCCCCATCTGATCGACATCGGTGCCGTCGGCTGAGGACGGGGGCACACCCGGCCACGACCTGCCCGTCTTCACCCCTACCGGCGAGGAGACCGTCCACCAGGGCTGGTTCATCCGGGTCCAGCGGGCCACCTTCCGCGACCCGGACGGTGGGACGTTCGAGCGGGACATCGTGCGCCACCCGGGTGCGGTGGCCGTAGTGGCGATCACCGAGGCCGACGCCGTCGTCCTGGTCCACCAGTACCGTCCTGCCGTCGACCGGTGGCTGCTCGAGATCCCGGCGGGCACGTGCGACGTCGATGGCGAGCCGCTCGAGGCGACGGCCGTGCGGGAGCTGGCCGAGGAGGTGGGCCTGGCCGCGGACCGGCTCGAGCTGCTGACCCGGACCGTGATCACCCCCGGTTTCTGCGACGAGTACACCAGCGTCTACCTGGCCACCGGGCTTCACCCCGTTCCCACCGACCGCCAGGGCGCCGAGGAGCGCTTCATGGAGGTGGTCGAGGTGCCGCTCGACCGGTTCGACGCCATGGTCGACGACGCCGCCGTGATCGACGCCTCCACCATCCTCGGGGTGGGGCTCGCCGTACGGCGCCTGTCCGCCCGCCGCTGAGGCGCCGTGGGCCGGGCGCTGTCGAACGACGCGGAGGAGTACCTCTCCTGGTTGGCCGTCGAGAAGGGGAGATCCCGCAACACCTTGACGGCGTACCGGCGCGACATCGCCACCTACGAGGCCTGGGCGTCCGCTGAGGGCGTCCCGGTGCTGTCGGCGGGCCCCGGTGACCTGGAACGGTACCTGGCGGCCCTGCGGGCCGACGGGAGGAACCCGGCATCGTTGGCCCGGGCCACCACCGCCCTGCGGGGGCTGTACCGGTTCTGGGTGGGGGAGGGGACCATCCCCGCCGACCCCACGGCCGACGTCCGGTCGCCCAAGCTGCCCCGGCGCCTGCCCAAGGCGCTCGACGAGCAGCGGGTCCTGCGCCTGCTCGACTCGGTGGACGGGACCGAACCCGTCGACCTGCGGGACCGCGCCCTGCTCGAGGTCCTGTACGGCACCGGCGCCCGGATCAGCGAGGTGGTCGGCCTGTCGCTGCTCGACCTCACCGGTGACGACGGGATGCTGCGGGTGTTCGGCAAAGGGGCGAAGGAACGGCTGGTGCCGGTCGGCCGCCCGGCCAGGGAGGCGCTCGACCGCTGGCTGGGTCCGGCGGGACGACCGAGGATGACCCCTCGCCAGTTCGCACGGCGGGGCGATGCCGAGGCCGTCTTCCTCAACGTGCGGGGCGCCCGCCTGTCGCGCCAGGGCGCGTGGGCGGCCATCCAGGCTCGCGCCGAGCGGATCGGCCTGGGCGACGTGGTCAGCCCGCACGTGCTGCGCCACTCCTGCGCCAGTCACATGCTGGCCCACGGCGCCGACATCCGGGTCGTCCAGGAGGTGCTCGGACACGTGTCCATCGCCACGACACAGCTGTACACCCACCTGAGCCAGGATCACCTGCGGGCGTCGTACCAGCGTGCCCATCCGCGGGCCGGTGGGGGCGCGGACGGGTAACATTGCCCGGATGCCGAGCGATGCCCCTACCGACGCCCCAGCCACCGACTACCGGAACCTGCTGCAGCTCGAGCAGGCCCAGCTCGTCGCCGAGCTGTCCGAGCTCGGGTTCGACGACGGCAAGACGGGGCTCGACTACGACGCGAATTTCGCCGACACCAGCCAGGTCACGGCCGAGCGGGGCGAGGCCGAGGCACTGGCCGGCAAGCTGAAGGACACCCTCGAGGAGGTCCACGCTGCCATCGGGCGACTCGACTCCGGCACGTACGGGACGTGTGAGGCCTGTGGCGTGGCCATCAACCCGGCCCGCCTCGAGGCCATGCCGGCGTCGCGGTTCTGCATCGACCACGCCAACCGGTCCTGACCGGGAGCGGACGGTGACCCCCTGGGGGTCCGGGGGGTCGGGCGCGGGCCGGCGGCGGCTGCCCGTGGACCAGCGGACCCTGATCATCGTGGCCGTCGTGGTCGTGGTCGGCGTCGCGGTCGCCGCCTCGCACCGGATCAGCAGCGCCCAACTCATCTACTTCCTGGTCCTGGTCCCCTCGATCATCATCCACGAGATCAGTCATGGCGCGGTGGCCCTGGCCTTCGGCGACCAGACGGCCAAGCGGGCCGGGCGCCTCAACCTCAACCCGCTCCGCCACATCGACCCGGTCGGCACGCTGCTCGTCCCGGCCGTGCTCTCGCTCTCCGGCCTCGGTGCCTACGGATGGGCCAAGCCCGTGCCGGTCAACCCGGCCAACCTGCGCAGCCCCCGGAACCACATCGTGTTCGTGTCGCTGGTCGGGCCGTTCATCAATTTCGCCCTTGCCGCACTGTTCGGGGTCTGCTTCGTCGCGGCAGGCGGTCGGACCGCGCTCCACGAGGTGGTCTTCTTCACCCAGTTGAGCCTGCTCGACCAGATCCTCCTCATCGGTGGCTTCGCCAACATCATGTTGGGCGTGTTCAACCTCATCCCGTGCCCACCGCTCGACGGGGCGGCCATCCTCGAGCGCCTGCTGCCGGCCCGTCTGCTCCCCGGGTACTGGAATCTGCAGCCGTTCCTCATGTTCCTGCCGTTCCTCCTCATCCTGTTGTTCCACAATCAATGGTCCGACCTGGTCAACCACCTGTACCAGCGGTGGGTGACCACACTGGCCGGATGAGTCCGAGCACCCCCGGTCCTCCGGCCGTCCCGCCCACCGGTGCCAGGATCCGCCCGGCACCCCGGGGCAGCGTGGCCCCCGGCACCCCGGTCGGCGGGCGATGACCGTGGCGGAGCCGACCCGGGGGAGCGGGACAGGAATGGACACCGGCGCCGGCTCGACGCCGGCCGGGACCGGCGTCGGTCCGTTGCCGCTGTGGATCGCCGTCGGGGTGGTCGGGGCCGTGGCCATGGTCATCACGGCCAGCGGAATCGGCGCCATCCCACACCCGGCGGACGACCGGTGGTGGTTCACCGTGGCGATCGGCACCGGCATCGGCGCGCACCTCGCCTTCTACGCCTCGGTGGCCGTCCTCCTGGCCGCATGGGTGGGCGTCGGGACCCACGCCTACCGGGGACGCCTGTCCGTACCCACGGCATGGCTGATCCTCGCCCTGTGGGGCCTACCGTTCTTCCTCGGCGCACCGCTGTTCAGCCGCGACCTCTACAGCTACGTCGCCCAGG
>Ga0302267_10000869_pt1 | contig 39743 bp, 29 predicted proteins | sample III_Bog_E1_3_FD_194555 | JGI IMG/M metagenome (GOLD analysis project Ga0302267, IMG submission 194555) | Peat permafrost microbial communities from Stordalen Mire near Abisko, Sweden - III_Bog_E1_3 | ecosystem: Environmental > Terrestrial > Soil > Wetlands > Peat | place: Sweden: Abisko...
GTCGTTGCCGTAAGCATACAAGTAGACTATAATCAGTTATTGTGCCGGATTACGGGGCGCAGGAACTGTCCTGTCTGCCAGACCATCTACAACGTCTTCATGAATCCGCCCAAGCGGGATGGGTTTTGCGATGTGGAAGGTGCAGCGTTAGTGCAGAGAGCCGATGACACAGAAGAGGTTTTCAAGGAGCGCATGCGCGCTTATGGAGCCTTGACTGCGCCGGTTGTCGATCACTACCGGGCATTGGGACGTTTCGCTGAGGTGGATGGAGACCGGCCGATCAGTATGATCGCGGCCGGAATTGTTGCCGCCGTTGAGCGGCTGCGCAAGGTTGCGTAGCTGGCACGGTGACTTTGCGCGTTAATCGCCAGTTGTCAGAAACAGTCCTCGGTTGTCAGCCCACCGGCAGCAACGAGCTACTCAAGGCTGATGACTGGAATCGAAGTTCTTGAAGGCTGGTCTGCAAACGTGGCAGTGGTTTTAAAGTCGTCGCAGGAGATAGAAAAGATGCGCCGGGCGGGCAAGGTGGTCCGCGAGGTTCTAGAGTTGGTGCGCAGCGTGGTCAAACCTGGTGCCACCACCCTTGACCTCGAGAATGCCGCCGTAGTGCGTCTGAAGGAACTCGGCGTGAAGGCTGCATTTAAGGGCTATCACGGATTCCCCTGCGTACTCTGCACGTCTGTGAACAGCGAAGTGGTTCATGGTATTCCGTCGGCCCAGCGTGTCCTTAAGAGCGGGGACATCGTATCGGTCGACTTCGGCGCGGTAGTGGATGGCTACTTTGGCGACGCCGCAATCACTGTGCCGGTGGGCGAGATCGACGACAGAGCTGCCCGCCTGCTCAAGGTTACTGAGGCTTCTCTTCATGCCGGGATCGCGGCGGTCAAACCGGGCGCTACTCTGGGCGATGTGGGGGCCGCGGTGCAGGGAGTGGTCGAAGCAGAAGGTTTTTCCGTGGTCCGGGATTTTGTCGGCCACGGTATTGGTGTTCACATGCACGAGGATCCGCAAGTGCCGAACTTTGGCATGCGCGGTCACGGCATGAAGTTGAAAGCGGGTATGGTCATCGCCATCGAGCCGATGGTCAACGCCGGCAAGCCTGAAGTCCAGGTTCTGGGCGACGGCTGGACGGCGGTGGCGAGCGACGGAAGCATGAGCGCTCACTTTGAGCACACGGTCGCGGTTACACCGACGGGTGCAAGAGTTTTAACGGAGTAAGCAACCTAGCCGGCGCATACCAGGTTCCAGGTACCAGCACCGGCGGAAGCAGGATACAGTTTGTCGAAGGAAGACGCGATTGAGGTAATGGCAGTGGTCACTGAGACCTTGCCCAATGCCATGTTTAAGGTCAAGCTCGAGAACAACCATGAAGTCTTGACCCATGTTTCGGGAAGAATGCGCAAGAACTTTATTCGCATTTTGCCCGGTGACCGCGTGGCCGTGGAGCTGAGTCCCTACGACCTGAATCGCGGACGGATTGTGTACCGCTACAAGTGAATGAGTGAGCGGGGAACTGGGCTCAAATGGCCCTTATTCGCAACTTACAAGTCGCTGGTTTTCAACCGCGCGGCCGCTCTTTAGGGTCGCTGAGAAGGGCATCAACAATGAAAGTCCGTGCATCAGTAAAAAAGATTTGCGTTAAGTGCAAGGTCATCACCCGCCGTGGGGTGGTCAGGGTGATCTGCGAAAACGCAAAGCACAAGCAGCGTCAGGGCTAAGAAGAGCCTGGCAATGGCGGAAGTTCCACAGCAGTTGTCAGTCCTCAGTTTTGAGTTATCAGTCGATGCAGAAAGACGCAGCAAGAACAGACTGAAAACTGACAACTGATCACTGATCACTGGCAAGAGGCTAGTTAGCTTGAGTCAAGGCTTGCGATGAACCTCTGGAAACATTCCGCCCCACCGTGCGAACCGGTTAAGGCCGTGGGCACACAACCAGTAGCAGCAAAGGATAACCAATGGCACGTATTGCTGGCGTCGATCTGCCCCGTAACAAGCAGGCAAGAATCGCGCTCACATACATTTTTGGCATCGGCGATCCGCGTGCGCTCAAGATTCTGCAGAAGGCAAATGTAGATGCCTTCAAGAAGGTTCAGGATCTGGGCGAAGACGAGGTCAACCGCATCCGCCAGGTGATTGAGGACGAAGGAAACGTCGAGGGCGACCTGCGTAAGGACGTCCAGATGCACATCAAGCGCCTCATCGACATTCAGAGCTACCGCGGCACGCGCCATAGGCGCTCTTTGCCGGTGCGCGGTCAGCGTACCCACACCAATGCCCGCACTCGGAAGGGCCCGCGCAAGGGAACGATTGCCGGCAAGAAGAAAGCGACGGGCAAAACCTAAATGGCGAAACCAGAGAAGGCAGCAGGCGGCAAGGCCGCCAAGAACAAGAAGTTCAAGAAGCGCGAACGCAAGAATGTGCCGTTTGGCATTGCGCACATTCAAGCTTCGTTCAACAACACCATCGTCACCATTACCGATCCGGTGGGCAACACGCTCAGCTGGAAGAGCTCTGGCTCGCTTGGCTTCCGCGGATCCCGCAAGGGCACTCCGTTTGCGGCCCAGCAGGCAGCCTCGAACGCCGCCGGCATGGCGCGGGATCACGGTCTGCGTGCAGTCGATGTCCGTGTAGCCGGTCCCGGTTCGGGCCGCGAGTCGGCCATCCGCGCACTCGCAGCAGCCGGCATCGAAGTGCGCTCCATCCGCGACGTTACGCCGATGCCGCATAACGGCTGCCGTCCGCCGAAGAGACGCCGCGTCTAAGAAGCCGTTCACAGTAGATAGTTCACAGTTTTTAGTTTTTGGCACTGTGAACTGCGAACTCTGAACTGAGAACTCAAACATGGGCCGGGACGAAGTGCGCACCGTTGCACGTAAACCGGCCGACATCCGAAGTAGGAGAAGAAATGGCACGTTATACCGGAGCAGTATGCCGCCTTTGCCGTCGCGAAGGCACCAAGCTCTTTTTGAAGGGCACCAAATGTACATCCGATCGCTGCCCGCTGGAGAAGCGCAACTTTGCGCCCGGCATGCACGGAAAAGACCGCAAGGCCAAGATCGTTGGCTACGGCCTCCAACTGCATGAGAAGCAGAAGGCGAAGCGCATGTACTTCACTCTCGAAGGTCAGTTTCGCGCGTACTACGAGAAGGCCAGCCGCGCCACCGGCGTTACCGGCGAGCTCCTTATCCAGCAGCTCGAGCGCCGTTTGGACAACGTAGCGTTCCGCCTGGGCTTTGCCATCTCGCGCCGTCAGGCACGCCAGGTGGTTCGCCACGGCCACGTCACTGTGAACGGCAAGAAGGTCAACATCCCCTCATTCCAGGTGAACGTGGGCGACGAAATTGCCATCCGCGAAAACGCAAAGAAGCTGGTGATCGTCGAGCAGGGTGCGCAGTATGCCGCGCAGAACCCCGTCCCCGTCTGGCTTGAAGCGAACTTCGAAAACCTCTCGGGCCGTGTGCTTTCGCTGCCCAAGCGTAAGGACGTCAATCTGCCCATCAATGAGCAGTTGATCGTCGAACTGTACTCGAAGTAAGAATGCAGTTCACGGTTCGTAGTTCTTAGTTCTCGCTGAGGCGCTCGACGCGCTTCGGCTGGCAACGACCAACTGCGAACTGTGAACTACGAACTCAAAACGAAGGAGAACTTGCGCGGCCGCCGCAGAATGCATCGCGACGCATCCAGCCGCGCGGGAAAAGAGAGAGACCTATGTTGTGGAGAGGATTCCAAAAACCGAAGCGCCTGGCAGTTGAAGCCGAGACGCTGACCGATACATACGGCAAATTCAGCGCACAGCCATTCGAGCGTGGGTTTGGCACGACCATCGGCAACGCACTTCGCCGCACTCTGCTCAGCTCCATTGAGGGCGCGGCTGTAACCGCCATTCGCATCGAGGGCGTGCTTCACGAATTCCAGTCGATCACTGGTGTCGTAGAAGATGCGACCGACATCATCCTGAATCTCAAGCAGGTTCCCTTCAAGCTTGCCGGCGATGGCCCAAAGGCGTTGTATCTGCGCGCCGACCAGCCCGGCGTTGTCACCTCTGGCATGATCGAAGCCGACGGCGATGTGGAGATTCTTGACAAGAACATTTACCTGGCGACGCTGTCTGAAGGCGGCAAGCTAGACATGGAAATGCGCCTCAAGCGCGGCCGCGGCTACATCTCCGCCGACAAAAACTTCGACGCCGACCTTGGCCTGGGCTTTATCCCCGTCGACTCGGTCCACTCGCCAGTACGCCGCGTCAACTACCTGGTTGAAGCTGCCCGTCTTGGCCAGATTACCGACTATGACAAGCTGACCATTGAAGTGTGGACCAACGGAGCCGTGCTGCCCGCCGATGCTGTCGGCTTGGCCGCTAAACTGCTCAAGGACCACATGAACATCTTCATCAACTTCGAAGAGGAAATCGAAGCCGAGGCGCGCGGTGAAGAAGGCCGCTCCCTGATACGCAACGACAATCTGAATCGCAGCGTTGAAGAGCTCGAGCTTTCGGTCCGCAGCTACAACTGCCTGAAGAACGCCAACATTCAGTCCATTGGCGAACTCGTGCAGAAGACCGAAGCAGAAATGCTGAAGACCAAGAACTTCGGCCGCAAGAGCCTGAATGAAATCAAGGAAATCCTTGCTCAGATGGGCCTTTCGCTGGGTATGAAGATCGACGAAAACGGCAATGCCGTTCCCGGACCCACCAGCATTCCTCCCGCCGCCGCACTGGCTGCCAGCTATGGCCGCTATGACGATGAGGACGAGCCGCTGGACTCCGTGGACCTGCAACTGCCCACTGAGACCGAGAATTTCTAGAGCCAGCTACTCGCTTCTAGCCTCTAGCTTCTAGCTTTTTCTCTGTGAGAGCCAAAACGCTGGTTCCGCGGTGATCGAGCTAGCAGCTAGGAGCTAGAGGGCTAGAAGCTCAAATCGAAAGAGAGTTTCACCATGCGCCATCGCAATGCAGGATTCAAGCTCGGACGCAACACCAGCCACCGTCGCGCTCTGCTGCGTAACCTGGTCACGTCCATCATTATTGAGGATCGTGTGGAAACGACCGTGGCCAAGGCCAAGGCCGTTCGCCCGCACGTTGAAAAAATGATCACCCTCGGCAAGAAGGGCGATCTCCACTCGCGCCGCCAGGCGCTTAGCTTTCTCATGACCGACAAGGCTGTCGAGCGCCTGTTCGAGACCGTGGCCCCGCGCTACGGCGATCGCCAGGGCGGCTACCTTCGCATCGTTCGCACTGGGTTCCAAAAGGGCGACGGCGCCGAGAAGGCTTTCATCGAACTGCTTGGTTCCGAAAAGCAACTCGACGCCAAGCGCCAGAAGCGGGGCGAGATCAAGGCCAAGAAGAGGGCCGAGCTCGAAAAGCATCTGGAAGAGTCAAAGAAGGAAGACGGCGGAGACGAGAAGGCCGCCTAAGCTTCTCAGCAATCACCGCAATCTGCCTCATCGCAACAGACGGGCATTCGCTTCGGCGGGTGCCCGTCTTCTTATTGCCGTTCACACTGTGCAAACGAAAACGCCCTCCGCCCTCCGATAAGTTTGTCGGAGGGCGGAGTGGCGCTTGGGTTTCGTACATGTCGGTGGGAGGGCCGAAAGTTAGCGGGTTACCTCGAGTGTCAAGGTCATGGGGACCGTGACCGGCTTGTTGTCGAGGGTGGCAGGCTCGAAGCGGAACTTGCGAACCGCCGCGAGTACAGGCTGATCCAGATCGACGGTTGGGGACTTCGTTATCTGAACATTGGTGGGCTTGCCGGTTTCGTCGACCTTCAGGCTCAGGACGACTTCCGCTTGGTGAAAGGCTGCGATGTCAGGGGTCACGGTCGGCAGTTCAACCGGGACGGACGAAAGGACATGAGCAGGAGTTACGCCGGTCGAGACCGGGGTTGAGGCAGCATCATCGGCAACAGGCTGGCTTGCGACTGCGGCTGCGGTGAAAAACAGGGGGGAGAGCAGAACGCTTGCAATTAGCATACGACGCATGAAGTACCTCCAGTGGTCCAATAGTACCCATCACCAATATAGGCGCACTAAAGAACAGTTGTCAACTGTTTAATATAACTCATTTGTTTTCAAAACTATTGTCCGAGCTATCGTCAAGTAACTTGTTGGATGTCCAAAATGCGGGACAGGGCTTCCGAGTCGCGGTGCGAATGAGGAGCTCCTCCCGCGATGCATTCCACTCAGGAAAGAGCGCATCCCCGTGTTCCCGCTGAGGCAGCGGATTCGCGGAGCAGGCTGAATTGAGGGAATAATGGTATCCGTCTGACCAACCACATCTGTTAAGTGTGTCTCGGCTGTGATGGACTGATTCCATGAGCGGAGAAACTGGAGTTGTGGTTCGTCGTCGTGGTCGGGCGGAGATCGCCCGGGTGGCAGGTTCTTACCGAGCGAGCGGATTGGGGCGAAGCGAGTTTTGCCGGCGTCATGGCTTGGCATTGAGCACGCTGAACCGTCATTTGCAGAGACAGTTTGAAGAGGATGCCCGTCGAGACAGCGATGTTGTTGGACGGGGCGCTTTGGTCGAAGTGAAACTGGCGGATGTCGTAAGTCCAGTTTCGAGTCTTGATCGGGCGGCATCTCTGAAGGTGCTGTTGTCGAATGGTCGTAGGGTGGAAGTCGGCGATGGATTCGACGATCAGACGCTTCGACGTCTGGTCGCTGCTCTCGAGAGGTCGTAGCGTGTTCGGTTTAGGCGCAGCGACGCGCATCTATCTAGCACCCGGCGCAACTGACATGCGCAAATCGTTCGATGGCCTCTATGGACTTGTTCGCGACCAGTTGTTGTGCGATCCGTTGAGCGGTCATCTGTTCCTGTTTTCTAACGCAAAGAGGAATAGACTTAAAATCATTTTCTTCGATGGGACAGGACTATGGGTTTGCTCGAAGCGAATTGAAAAGGGACGAATGCACTGGCCTTGTGTGGATAAGGAGCAGCGCAAAGTGGTGTTGAGTCAGGAGCAATTTACGATGCTTGTTGGCGGTATCGATCTCACCCAGACACGTGAACGGAAGTGGTTTCGCAAGCGCCTCGTAGATGAATCATCTGAGTCACGAAAGACCGCATGAATACTGTACATTTCACTTGTTCATCCACAGGACGTTCTGCTATTAAATAAGCATCGTGAGTGCGAACCTCGATCCTTCCACAACGTCAAGTTCGACCGATGGCTCGTCTTCCCGCGCCGCCCTTCTCGAGCAACTCAAAGCTCATCTTGATCCATCGCTTTTCGCCGCAGTGAGCGGCAAGTTCAACTCGTACGAGTTCCTACTGCAGAATGCGCAGATGAAGGTACAGGTTCTTGAAGAGCGGTTGCGCTTGGCGCGAATTGCCAAGTATGGCCCCGGCAGCGAGAAGCTCAGCAATCTGCAGTTGGAACTGTTGGAGCATGAACCTGGCGTTAGTAATGTAGAGGTGGCTGCCGAGAGCGAACGCGAGACGCTACCCGGTTCTTCGCAGGACGTGAAGAAGAAGAGGCGTCCGCATCCTGGCCGCCAGACACTGCCTGCCGATCTGCCTCGCGTCGAGAAGATAGTTGCGTGCACACCGGAGCAGTGCAGGTGCGGCAGCTGCGGCGCTGAGACGAAGGTGATCGGCTACGAAGTCAGCGAAGTTCTCGATGTGAAGCCAGCCGAGTATTTCGTCCAAGTCGTCAAGCGTGAAAAGCGTGCCTGTGGCAAGTGTGAGGAGCAAGGAGTAGCCACCGCACCGATAACTGCGAGGATCATCGACAAGAGCCTGGTGTCGGACGGCATTATCATCGACACGATCGTCGGCAAATACGGCAATCACAGTCCCCTCTATCGTCAAAGCGCCATCCTGCTGCGTGACGCGGGCATCGACATCAGCCGCGCCACGATGTGCGGCTGGATCATGACCGTCGGTGAAATGCTTGCGCCAGTCGTGGGTGCGATGCGGACCCAGCTGCTAGCAGGCGACTACATCCAGGCCGATGAAACAACTGTCGATGTACAGACGCACGATCGTCGTGGCAAGAACCACCAAGCATACTTGTGGCAATACGGCTCTCCGGGGGGTTCGGTGGTGTTCGATTTTCTTATGGGCCGTGGGCGCGAAGGACCGGCGCGCTTCCTGGACAAGTTCGAGGGAATCTTACAGACCGACGGCTATATCGCCTACGAAAGTGGTGTAGGCGGCCCGAAGATGGTGCATGCAGCATGTTGGAGCCATGCGAGGCGGGGCTTTGTCGACGCGGTCAAGGTAAACAAACTGGATGTCGCCTCGATCAGCATCGTTGAGCTGATGGATAAACTGTTCGCGATCGACGCTGGGGCTCGCCAGGAGAAGATGGACCATGCTGCGCGCCATGCGCTGCGCCAGAAAGAGGCTCCGCCCCTGCTCGACAAGATACACGCCCAGATCCTCGAACTGCGCGAGAAAGTGTTGCCGAAAAGTGCGGCAGGCGAAGCCTGCACATACACGGTCAAACTATGGAAGAAACTCTTGTGCTTCCTCGAACATCCGGAACTGGAACTCAGCAACAACCTTGCGGAAAACTCGATGCGTGGCGTCGCCTTGGGCAGAAGAAACTGGACCCATATCGGCAGCAAGCAGGCCGGACCGCGTGTCGCCGCGATCCTATCCGTGCTGGAAAGCTGTCGCAGGCTCAAAATCCCGGTTCGTGAGTACCTGAATGAGACCCTGCCCGGGCTTGCTAATCGGTCTATTCAGCAGCTGGCCGATCTCACACCGGCCGCATGGATCAAAAAACACACTTCCGATAGCCTATAAAACCGAACACCGAGCCCAGTCAACCGTGTGCTTGGTCATACGCATACGCTGTTTCATACTTACTTATTCGCGTTCATCGTCGGTGGAGCTTATATGGTTTGGCTTGTGGTGATCTGGGCTCGCATCTTATTCGCGTTACGAAGCGAATGAACCTAAGACCTGGGAACAGACGGGATGTTCCTGTCCCTCGCCAAGATGCCATCCAGGCTTGAAAATGCGTTAATCTGTATATTAAGTCGCGTCGTTGGCAGGGAAGGATTCGGGATTTGGAAGTGGCCTGTCCGGGAATTTCTGTACCAGCCGTAATGAGATATAAACTGATATGCGTGGAGCCCCGATTCGGGCCGTGCAGAGATTCATTTGCTGTAGTCAAATTTGTAGCAGCCAAAGCACTCAGAAACCGCAAGGATCAACAAGCGCCGAGGCGCTGCTTGCAAACCATTCCATCAAAAGCACTTAGAAGCGCCGAATTTCAACAGATTTCAATAGGTGCTATGACCTGGTTCGGGACCAGGGGGTCGGAGGTTCAAATCCTCTCTCCCCAACCATCATTTTCAATAACTTAAAGACAAGCACCCCCGACCCTCGGGTATTGACCCAGGTGCTTTGGGACGGGAATATTGTGTCTTCCACCGAACTGTGAATGCAACGCCATATACAAAAACGTCTACGGTCGGAAGATATGATCGAGTCGTGCATCTTGAAAGCGAAACTATAATGCCACCCTCGATATAAGCAACTGGCGGATCGTCGCTGCCCCGGATTGTTCCGTTGACGGAACCAACCAGCATCACCAACACAACAACAGGCCGTGATTTGCAAACTTTTTGAGGACTGCAATGGACTGTAATGCATTTCGTTGCCAGATCTCTTGAAGAGGCAAACCATCTTCAGGGCTTTTTCGGAAGCTGGGATGCATTCCAACCGCCTACAGGAGCCTTGACCAGCAGTACGCTGGCTTCGAAGCGTCGCTGCATAATTTCAATGTCGTCGCGCTGGTTTTGGAGCAGCGCTGTTTGCCAGGTAATCACCTGGAGATAGGTATCGACGCCATCCTCATAAGGTGTGCTGAAGAGGTCGAGCGATTGCTGCGCCGAAGCGGTAGCGTCGTGCTGCTGGCGCGCTTCGATCTCCAGGTTTTGGAGCGCGTTCATGTTGTCTTCAATCTGCTGAAATGCGGTGAGCGTGGTCTGACGATAGGCAGCAACGGTGCCATCGTACTGCGCGAGGGCGATATCGGACGTGGCGCGCCGGCGGCCGTGATCAAAGAGGGTCTCCGATAGCGTTGGGCCGACGGCGAAAGAGCGGCTTGGCCACGAAAACCAGTTGATCGCGGATGTGCCTGCGAGGCCAGCCACGGCCGAGAGCGATAGCGTGGGGTAGTACGCCGCCTGAGCGATGCCAATCTGCTCGTTGGCCGCCGCCATGTTGCGCTCCGCAGAGGCGATGTCGGGACGGCGTTCCAGCAATTGCGATGGAAGCATACCAGGAATTGCTGGAATAGTAGGTGCACAGCTAGTGATCAGGTCGGAATCGCAGAAAACATCAGCCTTGGAAACCTCGGGGCGCTTACGCTCCTGATTGAGAAGGATTTCGCCTGTCTCGATCGAAGCGAAGATCAGAACGAGGACGCCTTCCCAAATTCAAATACCGGCGCAACCTGCTAGGGCTGGTCAAAGTTCAGAGCCGGCGATTCGCCCTGGACGAACTGAATTCAGCAGATCCGAAGGAACTGTCCCGCTGCGGAGTTAAGTCTGAGCGGCTTTGGGAATGTCGGAGCAATTCGTCATAGGATAACGGGCCCGCGCCGTTCCGCTGACTTGGCCGTGCCTCGCAAACCCAAGGGACCGATTCCGCTGTAGACTGAGCAAAGAATCAGCCCCCATCTGCAGCGAACTTCCTGCCCTCATCCGGCCAAAACCTAAGCCAAAACCTACCGGGCACTTGCGTCCCCGAGCTTCTGAATAGACTCGGCACTCAGCTTGAGCTTCGCCGCTTCAGCCAGATCTGCCAGCTGCTTCTCATTCGTGGCGCTGGCAATCGGAGCCGTAATTCCGGGCTGCGCAAGCAACCAGGCTAGCGCCACGCACGCCGGAGTCGATCCGTGTGCATTCGCCACTTCGTTCAGCGCCGCAACCACTCCGAATCCCCAGTCATTCAAGTACTTTTGCACCATCGATCCCCGTGCCGCCTTCTCTGTGTCCCGTTGGCTGCGATACTTCCCGGTCAAGAAGCCTGCTGCCAGCGAAAAGTATGGAATCACGCCCACATGGTACTTCTCCACCACCGGTAGAAGATCCGATTCGTAAACCTGTCTCTCCACAAGGTTGTAATGCGGCTGCAGCGAGACATAACTGGCAAACCCATGCGTGCGGCTTGTCTCTAGCGCTTCCGCCAGGCGCGCCCCGCTGTAGTTCGATGCGCCGATATACCGCACCTTCCCCTGCTTCACCAGTTCGTCAAAAGCGCCCAGCGTTTCTTCCATTGCGGGCTCCGAATCGTCTCTGTGAGCCTGATAAACGTCGATATAGTCGGTGTGCAAGCGCTGCAGCGAATCCTCAACCGCCTGATGAATGTAGGCCGCTTTCAATCCCTCTTTGCCTTCGCCCATCTCCATCCCGACCTTCGTCGCCAGGATCACGTCTTTGCGCTTCCCGGTCTTCGCAAACCACTTGCCGATAATCGTCTCCGAATCGCCGCCCTTGTTCCCCGGAACCCAGCGCGAATACACATCGGCGGTATCCACAAAGTTCAGTCCCACATCGAGCGCCACGTCCAGCTGCCTAAACGCCTCCGCCTCCGGCACCGTCCATCCGTAGACGTTTCCACCTAAACAAATTACCGGCACTTCAGGCCCGGCAGATCCCAGCTTTCGCTTTTCCATCGGTGATTCCCCTCTCTCTTCTTTAGAGTGCGGAAATCCTCCAAAGGAGGCATACAATCCGCTCGTGATTTTTACTCCACTTCTCGTGCCGGCGCGAGAGTTCGTGTGTCGCTTCGAGCTTTCGAGCATCTATTGGGATGAAGTTGACCAATCTGAGGAGGGCAAAGCATGAACGTGGTACTTTACGGGGCAACTGGAAAAGCTGGAAGCCGCATCCTGAAGGAACTTGTCTCGCGCGGCCATCAGGTCACCGCAGTCGCTCGCGACATTGCGAAACTGCCGTCCACTGTCACAGGCAAGCAGGACGATCTCAGCAACGTCGACACCATCGCATCGATCATTCAGGGTGCGGATGCCGTGGTCAGCGCCTACGGGCCGCCCCAGGACAACACCGAAGCCCTGCTCGGAGTGACGGAGCGTCAGATTGCAGCTGTCAAAAAGACCGGCAACATTCGTCTCATCGTCGTTGGTGGAGCGGGCTCGCTGGAAGTGGCTCCGGGCGTTACGCTGTTTGCTTCCGGCCATTTGCCCGCACAGTGGATTCCAATTGCTGCCTCCCACGTCAACGCACTGAAGTTACTTCAGGCTTCAGACATCAACTGGACGTACTTCAGCCCAGCGGCTTACTTCGAGCCCGGCGAGCGCACCGGCAAGTTCCGCCTCGGTACGAACCAGCTCATTGCGGACAGCAAGGGCGATAGCCGAATTTCCCTCGAAGACTATGCCATCGCTTTGGTGGATGAGTTGGAGGGGCCTGCCCACGAGCGCGCTCAATTCACCATCGGCTACTAAAGTCGACGGGCGCGGCCATCAACAGATGCGGCGCACCACGAAATCCCACACGCGGAGCGTCAATACTGTGGTGCCATACTCAAGGAATCGACCTTAAAGACCAGGGATGCTCGTTTGAACCCCGTACAGCGAGGCATGACTCAGAATATAGAGGGTACGATGACCTGCGCCGCCGAATACCAGATCGATCGGCCGTTCGGGAACATCAATTCTCCCCAAAAGCTTTCCTTCCGGGCTGTAGACAATTACCTGATCCGCCGCGAGGTAGACATTGCCATTCTTGTCCTGCGCTACAGCCTGTCCTCCGTCTTCGGCAAAGAGCGTGATCGCACCGATGGATCCGTCTGACTGAACGTCGACCTTGTAGGTCTTCTGGTCCGACTGGTCCGTGATATAGACGGGGTGTCCCGGAACTACACTCTCAAGGCCAAAGGCGTGCAAGACATTGGCCAGCTTTGTGCCCCATCGCATTTGTCCCTTCACGAAGTCGTCGCCGGTAGGGATGAACACGCTACCGTCGGGAGAAATGTATTGCCACGGTGTCTTGACCGACAGATCGGGTGTGGCCCAGACATCAACAGGGACGAATGCCGTCATTCCTGGTCGCGGTTGCGCCGGTTGCGGCTTGAGCAGGGTCATCTCCGTCTCCGGCGAGCCGGGGCGAAACGTGTAAACCGTTCCGTTCCCTTGAAACGAGACAACCAACAGATCGCCGGCGCGATCGAAGGCGAGGTTGATGGGATCAAGCGGGCTATCGCGAACCTCGACGGCTTCGGCATGCTGCACCGACCAGCGGTAGATGCGCTGCCAGTGTGCATCCACAAAGTAGAGTTCGCCGGCAGGATCGATGGCAGCACCGGAGATGTTAAAGAATCCGGTGGCGAGTTGCTTTAAGTGCGCACCCTCAGGAAGGATGGACGACAAGTCTCCGTGATCTGGCGGTGCGGGAGCGCCCGGCAGATCGAGCGAAGCGAATTCATTGGCGCGAACCTGTTGGTGATGGGTCGCATCGATAATCGAATCATCCAAAGGCGCCTTGCTGTTGCTGTTTACGTGCACGTTGCGGAAATGAATTCCGCTCGAATCAGAAACGCGAATGGCGCTGGAGAACGGCTGATAGCTGCTGACCACGCGATAGCCGTGGTAATTGGCGATCGTGATGTTGGACGACTGCTCGATGGAAAGCTGCAGCGCAAAGCCGCTTTCGCCGCGCTCCTCTTCGGTTTGCAGCGCATCGATCTCCCAGTTCTTCACGCGCACCAGCTTCACTTCGTTGCGCACATGGTGCTCGCTAGAGAGCTCGTAAACATGGCCCGGAGTGTCGGTGTCGGAAACATACAATCCGGCCTGGGCAAATGTGCTCGGGGTCCAGATATCGGCAAAGGTGCCGCCACCCCCGTCTGTCACCCACAAGCTCGGATACTGACTGTCCCATCGGCGGAGGATATTCGGATCGGCGGTGTGGGTGTCATTGTAGGGATTGATCCGAGTTCCATCCGGCGCATTCGTGCCGTGACCGCCCAGGAACCGCACATCGTCCATCAGCGAGTCCGCGCCTGCCATCCACAGGGCGCCGACCGCGCGACTATTGATGCCATTGGTGTCGAGGCCAATGCCGCTGACGACGGTGTGGCCGCCCCGCGGGGCCTCAAGTAACGGGACCGGGGTACCCGGACCCTGAAACGCCGGCGTCGAATCGGGGATCTCGAACTGGGTCATGCTCGGATGCAGGCCGATGAGCACTGTATCCGGGCGTAGCTTGATGGTTCCCGTAACGACATAGCGGCCCGTGGGCACATAAAGTACGTCATGTTCAGTGATGGCTTTTGATATTGCGGCGGTATCGTCTGTAACCCCATCACCCTTCACTCCGAGTGAACGAAGGTTGACCCACGTATTCGCCGGAGGAAGCGGCGGAATGGCGGGCGCGCCGAATGGAGAAAGCGTCGCAACGGCATGCGCATTAAAGCTGGTGCGGATTTCACCCGTGTCTGTTGGGCCGCGCATCACAAGCCCGTGCTCGAAGGAGCTCACTTCGTAATTCTCCGCCGGGCCGTCGACGTCCTGTCCGCTATCGCGAAAATGGGCGAAGGTTTTTACGTTGTGACCGGTCGAGTTAACGATGTTGATTTCTGTCCGCGCGTTCTTCTCGTCACTGATGGTAATTGCAGGTCCAGCGATGTCTTCGAAGCGCGAGTTCTCGACCCACAGCTCATCGGGATATCCTGCGTCGATGTCGATGGCCTGGGGAACATTGCGGAACGAATCGTGAACCAGCGTGAGGCCGGCCTCATGTTCCTTGATGGCGGCAACGCTCTGGCCTTCAAATGTGGAGTCGAGCAGCGTGTATTGCCATCCGGGGGAGGTCTGCGTGGTGATGATGCCGTATTTGCCACCGTAGAAATGCAGGTCTTCGCCTTCGTTGCCGATGTCTTTGAGAGCGGCGAGGCCGGAGCGGATGCGAAAGTCGATGTGCGATAGATAGCAGTGCTGCGCGACGTGGAAACGGATGGCTACCGCAGCTGGATTGCCGGACCCAAGGTCGAAATCGACATTGCTCATCGCTGAATAGAATGTCCCCGCATTCGCATCGGGGATGGAGTTGTTCGGCGGCACGGTTCCAGGTGTGGGCGGTTGATCGGGTCGGACGGGATAATGAAAGTGCGCGTGCGTGCTATCGGGGCGGCCACCGGCAAACAGGAACATGTAGCCGAGATCATTTTGATAACCGGGACTATTGTCGGGAAGCACGAAAACCGGGCGATGATCGCCGTACCCGATAATGCGAACTCCGGGCCAGACGTAGACAGTGCGGGTGATTCGATAGCGACCTTCGGGAACGAAGACGATGCCCTGAACGTGCTCGGTTTCCGCCGCGTCAATGGCAGCCTGGATGACCGCGCTGTTGTCGGCGGACTGGTCTGAATCAACGGGGAAACGCGCGCTGCCGAGGTAGATGGCCTCAGGATCGTCCAGGCGAGTTCGATAAATCGATTGCGCTTGCAGCGGCAGAACCAATCCAAGCAATACAACGATTCCCGGCAATGCCATCCACTTCGGATTCACCGTCATTTGTTGTCTCCTAGGACGAAATACGGCATCGCACCTGTGCTTGAGAGCGAAGTAGGGTGCCGAATCTTTAATCCGTACCTCGTCGAAAGGCCGATCTGATTCCAAATCAAGTATATAAACCGGGCCTCGAATTCAGTCTGTTCCCATGCAGAACTGGTTTCATGCTTTGGCCGGGATTGGATTTTTATGATGCACGCCGTGGCGTCGGAGCTCGCTGGGGCGATGCTACATTTCCGCCAGGGCGCGCGGTACAACGTGGATCGACATTGCACCTTCGCCAGTGACTGGCGCAACCCGCTTCACGTTTCCTGAGCGGATGTCGCCAACCGCGTAAACTGCCGGCAAGCTCGTCTCAATCATCTGCGGCGGACGGCCGAGCGGTCACTTTTGGGGTGCGCTTGCCAGAACAGGATCCAAATCTCTTCCTGTAAGAATGAAGCCCTGCTGATCCAGAGCGACACAGCCACGCAACCAGTCGCTGTGGGGTCCTTCACGGCATTCACAGATTGGCGCCGAGAACGCCGCAGCGGCAGGGAATCCAAGTGGAGAAATCTGACACGCGCACGCCTATTCGTCATAGTCGAAGCGGAGGTCGGGCAGGCCGCTCGTGACTGATATCTAGACATTCTCAGATGCTGGCCACCCAGCACGGTGAGGCAGGCTACCGATTCGCTCCAATAGCGTCTGATGCGTCGGCGACCGCGTATTTTGCTGCAGCTTAATAAAGATAACAGTAGCTCTGTGTGCCTAATGAATGCTCTGCAAAGTCACGTCTCGGAACGGGAAGTTTTGATTGTTGAGCGAGCGTCCAGCACGCGTGCCCCCAAAACGGGGAACTCAATTCAAGTTGCCGCAAGAGAAATCGCAACTTAAGTAATGTAAGTGCAATTACTTGGAGTAAGGGTCGCTCTCGTTAGCCGGGCGGTCGGATCTGATATATGCTTTGCGCATAGCGGTTTTCTGGCAGAAACTTCCAGAAAACTATTACATCCTTGTGCTCGCGCCAATGCGGATTGGTCAAGCCAGGATCCGCGGAATTTGAACCGGACCTCAAACAGATTCTTCCCTTGTTAGGTTCCCGCGTTGATGCAGCGATGAGGTACAGTGTGCCGACCACCGCAAGAACGACCAGATCCCACGCGTAATTGAGTTGGCAACAGTGTCGTCCAGTTTGATTCGGGTTTGCACAAGTCGACGATAGTCCCTTGCAGCCACGGGCAGAGCCTCCGCCAGATCGCCAAAGCGCACCACATCTCCCGCGCGAAAGTGCTCCGAGTTGTCCACCAACAAACAAATAGCCGCCACCGCCGCTGCTCCAAAAGGCGTTTGAAAATCCCTCGTCCAAACCAAACTAAATCAACGTCCGGATCTCCCGATCCGGACGTGTCAAAAGTTGCGTTCTGGTACAACCCAAAACCTACTGAAATGACGAACCTGGCCTTCAGCTCTGGGCAGGTCGTGTCCTGCTTTTGATGGATCTCGCTCCTTTCTCCCGAACCGACTGACGTGTTTCCGATCTGTTCCACGCCGTATTGGGCAAGCAGGCTTTTGGCTGCGGGAACTCTGCGCCGACGGTGGTGCTTCCGAATTGGCAGAAGAAATGTGGGGCTGGCTAGCCCGACCCCTGTGCCGCAGGGCCTACTTCGCGCGGTCGTGAACACGAACACTGGAGGTAAATGATGCGGATTCCCAGGCTTCCCATTGCGATATTGACTCTCGCGGTTTTGCTGCCTGCGCTGCCCATCCAGGCCCAGGTCATCCACACGGTAGCTGGGGGGGGACCGCCGGACAATATCGTTGCTACATCCGCCTCAATCGCTGCCGAATCTCCGGCAGTCGATGCCAGTGGCAACGTTTATTTTTCGAGCGGCGAAGCTGTGTACAAGCTCGACACGACGGACCATTTGACGCGGATCGCCGGCCAGACCGTCGCCGGGATTTTCCCCCTTGGCGCCAACGGGAATGCCTGCCCCACCCCAGCGTCTATCGGCGACGGCGGCCCGGCCGCCGGTGCGGTGCTGAACACTCCGATGGCGGTGGCCCTGGATGCAGCCGGGAACCTCTATATTGCCGACAGTTTCAGCTGCCGTGTCCGCGTGGTGAACATGCAGCCCAGCTCGATCACGGTGCTGGGCGTGACCATTGCTCCGGGGAACATCGGGACAGTTGCCGGCAGCTCCACGTTCGGGTCGGGCGGCGACGGCGGACCGGCCACCAACGCGCAGCTTTACGAGCCCAGCGGTGTGGCCGTGGACTCTTCAGGCAATCTTTACATTGCCGACACGGGGAATAGCCGCGTACGCAAGGTGAATGCCAGTGGAACCATCACCACAATCGCCGGGAATGGTACCCGCGGCTGCGTTGGTGATGGAGGAGCGGCGGCGAGTGCGGAGCTTAACGCCCCCGCTGAGTTAGCGGCGGACGCGGCCGGGAACATCTATATCGCCGACAATGCCGGCTGCAATATCCGGGTGGTGAGTACTCAAGCCGGCACGATTACCGTGCTTGGGGTAACGATTGGCGCGGGGAACATCGCGAGCGTAGCAGGTGACGGCGTCAATGGCTACAACGGCGACGGCATCGCGGCCACCAGCGCGGAGCTCAATTTTCCCCGCGGAGTGGCGCTGGACTCGTTCGGCAATCTCTACATTGCCGACACCGTGAATAGCCGTATCCGCGAGGTGAATACCAGCGGAACCATCGGCACTGTTGCCGGTAACGGCACGCCCGGCTACAGCGGCGACAGCGGCCCCGCCGCCAGCGCTGAGATAGCGGCCCCATTCGGCGTTGCGCTGGATGCATCCGGCGATCTCTATATCGCTGACTCCGAGGCTGCGGCCCAGGGCGTCACTGACTACCGCATCCGCAAGGTTTCTTCCGGCGGGACGATCAGTACCGTGGCCGGCAACGGCAACGCAACCTACAGCGGTGACGGGCAAACAGCCACCGGCGCACAGTTTTACTATCCAGACGACGTCGCGGTGGATGCGGCCGGAAATCTCTACATCGCCGACTCCTCCAATAACGTCATCCGGGCGGTGAACACTCAGTCCAGCACCATCACAGTCCTGGGCATCTCCATTCCTCCGGGAGACATTGCCACCGTCGCGGGCAACGAGAGCCTGCACTTCTCGTGCTCGACCGATTCTATATTCTGCTTCGGGGGCGACGGCGGCCCGGCCACGAGCGCGCTGCTCAATCTCCCCAGTGGAGTGGCGCTGGATGGGGCCGGCAATCTCTATATCGCCGACTCCGAGAATGCCCGCATCCGCAAGGTGGACACCAGTGGAACCATTTCCACAGTGGCCGGGAGCGACCTGATCGGGGACAAAAACGGATCGGCCACAGGCGCAGCGTTTAATTTCCCTGTAGCCTTGACGCTGGATTGGGAAGGAAACATTTTTGTCTCCGATAATTACGGGAATGTAATTCGAGCGGTCAACACCCAGTCCTACCCCATCACAGTGCTGGGCGTCACCATTCCTCCGGGAAATATTGCGACGGTGGCGGGCAACGGAATGCCGGGTTACAGTGGCGACAACGGAGCGGCCACCAGTGCGGAGCTTTCCGGCCCGCTCGGCATAGCATTGGACGCGGCAGGCAACTTGTATTTCGCCGACGGCGCCAACGATCGGGCTCGCAAGGTGGACACCGGTGGAACCATCACGACAGTCGCCGGCAACGGGACAGAGGGCTACAGCGGCGATGGCGGGGCCGCTACCAGTGCTGAACTCATTGGACCCTATGGAGTGACGGCAGACTCGTCAGGCAACCTCTATATCTCCGACGCATCTGGCTACACCCCTTCGAACGACAGCGCCTTCCGCGTGGTGAATAACCAGGCCTGCGCCATCGACGTGCTGGGACTCACCATTGCTCCGGGCGACATTGCGACCGTGGCCGGCAAAGGCTCTGAAGGCTTCAGCGGCGACGGGGGATTGGCCACCGGCGGCATGCTTGATCTCCCCACGGGGGCTGCGCTCGACGCGGCCGGGAATCTCTTTATTGCGGATGAACTTAACCTGCGCATCCGCAGGGTGGATTCGCCGCCAAACACCGAACCGGACTTCACGATAACCACGCCGACCCCAACAGAGCAGGTCTCCCAGGCAGGCGACGGCATAACTTACATGCTCACTGTGAGTTCGGTGAATGGTTTCAGCGGGGCCATCGCCTTCAGCGTAAATGGCAATCCGGCGATGGGCGTATCGTTTCCGGCCTCTGTCACCCTCTCTCCCGGAGGCAGCCAAAACATCCAGGTCATGCTCATCTCCGCAGCCTCGCTGGGCTTCGGGAATTTCCCGTTGAATCTAATCGGCACGACGGAATGCGGGGTTGTCCATAGTTTGAAACTTGAACTCGTCGTAGCCAATTCCGCGGCGACGACGCCCACGGTTACAGTCACGCCTTCGCCCGCCAGCATCACAACGGCCCAGGCGCTCTCGGTGACGGTTACCGTCAGCGGCACCCCCTCGCCAACCGGGACGGTCACGCTGACGAGTGGCACTTATTCGTCAGGCACGGTCACTCTCACCGCCGGCAGCACGACCATCAACATTCCCGCCGGATCGTTGGTGAAGGGATCCGATACTCTGACAGCAACCTACACTCCTGACTCTTCAAGTTCCTCAACGTACACCAGCGCCACGGGATCAAATACGGTCACAGTGACTGCAGCCGCAACGGCACCGACGGTTACGGTCATGTCTTCGCCCGCCAGCATCACAACGGCACAGGCTCTTTCGGTGACCGTCACGGTGAGCGGGACGCCGACGCCGACGGGGTCGGTTACCTTGACCAGCGGCAGTTATTCGTCGGGAGCGGTAACGCTGAGCGGCGGGAGTGCAACAATCAACATTTCCGCTGGAACGCTGGCGACTGGTACGGACACATTGACGGCCACTTACACGCCCGACACGAACAGCGCAGCAACTTATAACTCGGGAACGGGGTCGAACTCGGTGACCGTAACCGCGCCCGCCAAGACCACACCCACCATTACTGTGACGCCGTCTGCTCCTAACATTACGACAGCCGTGGGTCTAGGCGTGGCAGTATTCGTCAGCGGTAGTCCCTCGCCCACTGGCTCAGTTGTGCTTACAAGCGGCACGTTCACCTCCGCCGCGGTCACTCTCAGCCCTGGCATCCTCTCCGGGAACGCCACTATCAGCGTGCCTGCTGGCTCACTTCCGGCAGGCACCGACATGCTCACTGTCACCTACACGCCAGATTCCAACAGTTCGTCGACTTACAACAGCGCGACGGGAACGAACACGGTGAGCGTCACCGCAGCCTCATCGGGTGGTGGCACGGCTGGTTGGATCTGGATGAATGGCAGCGACATGGCCAACCAGCCACCTACTTATGGCACGCTGGGAACCGCCGCAATCGGGAACACTCCGGGAGGCCGGCACGCCGCCTCATCCTGGATTGATCGCAACGGCAATTTCTGGCTCCTTGGCGGCGCAGGTACTCTAGGCGGGGCTGACGCCGGGGTGCCCGGCTATCTCAACGACTTTTGGCAGTTCAACCCTACTGCGAACCAGTGGACCTGGATGGGCGGTTCCAATAACACTGGCCTTGATGGCCAAGCCGGCGTATACGGCACGCAAGGAGTCCCTGCCGCAGGGAACTTCCCAGGAAGCCGCTTTGGCGCTGCGACCTGGACCGATAGCAAGGGCAATCTCTGGCTCTTTGGCGGCGACGCGTTCGACATCAATGGCACCCAGAGTGGTTTAAACGATCTTTGGGAGTTCAATATTTCCACCAACGAGTGGACCTGGATTGCTGGAAGCGATGTGTTTGTAGGAAACGGACCAAACGGAGTATATGGGACGTTAGGAGTTCCTGCCCCAGGAAACATCCCTGGGGGCAGAACTTTCGCCATGACCTGGACCGACAGCAAAGGCAATTTCTGGCTCTTTGGGGGAGTCGGTGCAGACTCAACCTTTGACGATGGCGCATTTGGATACTTGCAGGACCTGTGGGAGTTCAATCCCTCCACCTTGGAATGGACATGGATGAGCGGAAGCACCACCTCCGCGGCCAATTATGGCCAACCCGGCGTATACGGAACCCTGGGCACACCCTCTCCGGCAAACGTTCCGGGAGCCCGCGAGTTGGGTGCGACCTGGGTCGACAGCAGCGGCAATCTCTGGCTTTTTGGTGGCCAGGGAGTCTTCAGCCTGGCCCAGGGCGCATCTTTCGGCCCGGTTGGGGATTTCAACGATCTTTGGGAGTTCACCCCTTCAACCTTGGAATGGACATGGATGGGTGGCAACAACCCCGTCAACAGCCAATGCAATTCCTCTTCCTGCGTAGGCCAGCCTGGAACGTACGGCACCTTGGGAACGCCCGCTGCTGCAAACATTCCTGGCGGGCGTCACGGAGCGTCGGCATGGACCGATAGCAGCGGCAACTTCTGGCTCTTTGGTGGGGCCGGCTACGACGGAGGTGTCACAAGTAGCAATTTCAACGATCTCTGGGAGTTCTCTGCTTCCACGAACCAATGGACGTGGACGGGCGGTAGCAGCACGGCTGGTAATGCCAATGGCCAGCCGGGAGTGTACGGCGTAAAGGGAGCCCCCAATCCCGCCAACATCCCCGGGGGACGCTCGCAAGCTTCCTCCTGGGTCGACAAGGGCGGCCATTTCTGGCTCTTCGGGGGGAGCGGCAGCGATTGTAAGAACAACACCGGAGACCTCAACGATCTTTGGGAATATCAGTTTGGTGTGAGCACGTCGCAGGGTACGGGCAGCTCGGCGGGAATGATTACACCCACGGTGATCGTATCCCCATCATTCTCCACCATTACAAACACGCAAGGCCTGACGGTAACGGTCACGGTCAGCGCAGGCACTTGCGGCAGCAGCCCCACTCCCACCGGCTCGGTAACACTCACGAGCGGCAGCTACACTTCAGCAGCGGTGACGCTCAGTGGCGGCACTGCGACGATTAGCATCCCGGCGGGGTCGTTGGCAACGGGCACGGATACACTCACGGCCACTTACACCCCAGACTCCAACAGCTCAACAACCTATAACAGCGCGACAGGAACGAACACGGTTATGGTTAGCGGGCCTGCTACCACCGCGCCACCAGTAACGGTCACTCCATCGCCTGCCAGCATCACAACCACGCAGGCGCTATCAGTGACCGTAACTGTCGGCGGAACTCCAACGCCAACCGGCTCGGTAACCCTCACCAGCGGAACGTATTCATCTGGCGCGGTCACGCTCACCAGCGGCAACGCCACCATCAACATTCCCGCAGGGTCGCTCGCAAAGGGCACCGACACACTGTCCGCAAGCTACACGCCTGACTTCGCAAGCTCCTCAACGTACACCAGCGCCACGGGTTCAAACACGGTCACGGTGACCACACCCGCGTTGATCACGCCTACCGTAACAGTCTCTCCAACCCCATCAAGCATTACGAGCGCGCAGGCATTGTCAGCGACCGTCACGGTCAGCGGCGGCAGCGGGAATCCGGCACCTACCGGCTCAGTAACACTGACGAGTGGAACTTACTCGTCGGGAGCAGTTACCCTCAGCAGCGGCAGCGCTACGATTAACATCCCCGCCGGGTCGCTGGCGACGAGTACGGACACGCTGACGGCTACTTACACACCGGACTCCGCGAGCTCAACAACCTATAACTCCGCGACCGGATCGAACACGGTTACTGTGACTGCGGCCACCTTCCAGGTAACAGTGGGCACAAGCCCCGCCGGACTATCCTTCAGTGTGGACGGGACCAGCTACTCCGCCACGCAGAGCCTGACGTGGACCGTTGGCTCCAGCCACACCATTTCGACCACTTCGCCGCAGAACATGGCTGGTACACAGGACACCTTCGCCGCATGGTCCGACGCGGGAGCCATCTCGCACTCAGTAACTGCACCCGCAACCGCAAGAACCTACACCGCAAGCTTCACGGCGACGGCCTACCAACTGACGACGGCGGCCAGCCCTGCGGCGGATGGGACGGTGACTCCCGCTTCGGGGACGTTCTATGCGCCGGGAACCGTGGTCAACCTGACAGCAACGGCCAACACGGGATTTTCGTTCACAAACTGGACGGGCAATGTGGCCTCGGCCAACAGCGATGCAACCACCATCACCATGAGCGCGCCGCAGAGCGTCACCGCCAACTTCGGCGCTGTCGTTGCCGCGCCCGTTGCCTCGTTGTCGGCCCTCTCGCCGCCCACCTTTACGGCCACCGTAGGCACCACCAGCGCTGCACAGAGCGCTACGCTCACAAACTCCGGCAATGCCACACTGAACATCACCGGCATCACCATCACCGGAACCAACCCGGCCGACTTCGCCGTTTCCACCGGGGCGAACGCCTGCGGGACCACGCTGGCCGCAGGCTCGAGTTGCCTCATCTACGTCACCTTTACCCCAGCATCCGTGGCCATCTTCTCCGCCACGCTCTCCGTTGCTGACAATGCCGCAGGTTCGCCGCAGACAGCCAGCCTCACCGGAACGGGGACAGCTGCTCCAACCTTCACTCTCAGCTCGACCACCGCGCCGCAGACCGTTCAACCCGGCGGCACTGCGCAGTACACGATCACCGCTACCGCGCAGAACGGAACATTCTCCAACCCCGTGAGCCTCTCGGCCAGCGGCCTTCCCACCGGCGCGGTTGCCACCTTCTCGCCGGCATCCGTTACACCCGGCGGCTCCTCGGCCAACTCCACGCTCAGCATCCAGACTGCGTCGACAGCGACAGCATCTGCGCCGACCGGTTCCACATGGCCACTGGACGCGCCGGCGCTCGCGGTCATCGCTCTATGCCTCGTGCCGGGTAGACGTCGCCGCCGCTGGATCACACTGGCTGTGCTGCTGATCGCATCTCTGGGCGCGTTCACCGTACTCACCGCATGCGGCGGAGGCTTCGGATTCAAGGCTCCCTCCCAGTCCTGCACCATCACCGTCACCGGAACCAGCGGAACCGACGTTCAGAACACAACCGTCCAGCTCATAGTGCAGTAAAGGAGACTCGATGCGACTCACGATCAATTTCCCCTTCGTTCGGTTGCTGGCCATAGCCGCGGTCTCCGCGCTACCGGCCGTCTCGCTGGCTCAGGCCGCGCCCGTGCAGCAGGACGCGCCTCGCCCTGAGCTGGCCTTCGGATACACCTATGTCCACAGCAACGTGCCTCCGGGCGGTTGCGGTTGCTTCAGCCTCAACGGCGGCAGCGCCACCTTCACCTGGCCTTTGAAATCGGGCAGGTTTGCCGTCGCCGGAGACATTGACGTGGTTCATGCGGGCGCGGCTTCAATCACGGGGGACAGCCTCACGCTCAGCACCTACACCGCCGGGGGCCGCTATCGACCAATTGTCGGCCACTCAGTTTGGCAGCCCTTCGCCCAGGTGCTCATTGGGCTCGCCCACTCCAGCGGAACCCTGGTCCAGGGTTCGAATCCCGGCTCGGCCAACGCCGGCGCGGCCTTTGCAACCAACGTCGGCGGAGGTCTCGACCTGCGTGCCAGTTCGAAGATCGCGATCCGCCTCGTTGAGGCCGATTACCTGCTCACCACCATTGACAACGGCTCCAACAACCGCCAGAACAACTTCCGCATCGGCGCAGGTGTGGTGTTTCGCCTGGGCAACCGATGAAGGGTGGTTTCTACCGCCTGGCCACGGCCGGACAGCCGGTAGTGAGCTTATCTGTTTTGTAACTCTTGAGGGTTTCCTCGTATACGCGCCGAACTCGGGTCGGTGGATTACCTGGTGTTGGCGCTTCGATGAGCGAGAGAGCCTGCTCAATGGATTGTGCGGCGCCGTCCCGATCCCGGTTGATCCAGTAGGCTTGGCCGAGTGTCTCCAGCACAACGTAATCCTTGCCTTCCGCGACCTTGTTCGCTCGCTGCGCCAGTTCCAGGCCCAGACGGGCATCGCAGAACTTGGGGAACTCCTCTTTGGTCAGGAAGCGCGCAGCAAGGTTGAGCTCCGAGGAACTTGCATCCTTTTGCATCGCCGTCTGCTTCAGCACCGGGAGGCCTGCGCCGATTAGCTTCTCGGCTTCGGCATGGCGGCCAAGCTTCAGACTCAGTAATGCCGCGTTCGCCTGAACGTCCGCCAATGTAGTGCGGAAGTACGGGTTGTTGCCGTTTGCGGCGAGCATCTGCTCGTAGATGGAAATCGCGGACTTATAAGCCGCCAAGGCTGCCACTGTGCGGTCCGCGTAGTCTTCGATTACTCCGAGGTTGCGATAGATCGTTGCCCGGGCCTGGGGGTAGATGCGGTTCTGCGGATCTTCTGCCGCCAATTGCTCCATCATCGCTCGCGCCTCGTTGATGGTCGCAATGCCGTCATCGAACCTGCCCATGCTGCCCAAATTCCAACCCATCCCAAGGAGGACTTGCGCCCTTCTGCTGCGTATCGGCGCACTTTGCCTTTCTTCCAGGGGGAGCTTGTCGAGCGCCGAGATTGCCTGGGAAAAATAGGTCGCGGCGGCGGGACGGTCGTGCGTCTGTGTCTGCAGAGCCAGCCGGGTATAGCTGGTTGCGAGTTGAGACACGGTCTCCGGGTCGCCCGGCTTCAGCCGCAGGGCAGCGTTTGCATAGTCGATCGACTTCTTCAAGTCGATGGTGGCATCTTCGTGCCCCCCGGATGTGTATCCGTCCGGCTGGCTCTTTGCCACGCCGAGAGACTCAAGTGCATCTGAAGCTGCACGCTGCATCGCAAAGTCCTGCGGTGAAGCATCCGCCAGCTTCACCAAATCGTCGGAGGCGCTCTCGACAAGCTTCCCTCCCTTGTCCCATTGGCGATAGAAGATCAGGCTCATGCCCAGCATCAGCCGTGCCCTCCCAAGCGCGCGGCGAGCGCGTTCATCCTGCGGATTGCGCAGAACCACCGGCTCAAGCAGAGCAATCGCTTTCCCATAGATCTCGCGTGCTTGCTCCGCCTTGCCGAGATTCGGCCGCAGCGGATGCCCCAGTACATCCGCAAGCTCCGTGTACCCCTCCGCAGTGTCCACGCGCAGAGAGTCGTCGGTGCTCTTCTCCGCGGCAATCTGATCCAGATAGTCCAGCGAGTGCTTCACCATGTCCGCCTTGATCGGCGTCGCCCCCGGCAGCTTCTCGATCGAGTTCTGCAGTTCGAACATCATGTACCGAATCAACCCCCGCGCATCCTGGAATTGGCGCTCAGAAGTCGCCCGCTGCATTCGCGCCTCCCGCGCCTCGAGCAACGTCGCCACCACCCCGGCCGAAAGCGATAACACCACCACCACTGCCGCAGCCACAGGAATCTTGTACCGGCTCACAAACTTTCTGGCGCGATAAGTCCACCCTCCCGCCACCGCCCGAACCGGCCGTCCTTCCAGGTGTCGAGACACGTCTGCGGCAAACTCTGCTACCGACCCATAGCGCTCCGTCGCGGAAACAGCCACTGACCGGAGCGCGATCGCGTCCAGATCCCCCTCGAGCATCCGCCGCAGATTCCCGGCAGTCTCACTACGCGCCTCGGCTACCTTCGCGGCCTTTGCCGGTTCCATCGTCCGCAAAACCGCGCTCGCCCTGCGCGGCTCCGAATGCAACACCGAGTCCACAATCTCCGCCGGTGTGCTCCCCGCCGAATCAAATGGCCTCGCGCCGATCAACAATCTGTACAGCAGAATCCCCAGCGAATAGACATCGTCCGTCACTGCTGCCGGCTTGCCCCGGAGCACCTCAGGGCTCGAGTAAAGGGGCGTAAAGAACAGCGTCGGATTGTCCTGCTGCGGCGCTGTCAGCTCCATCGACCGCGCAAGCCCAAAGTCCAAAAGCTTCGGCTCGCCCGTTGCCGTTACCAGCAGATTGCTTGGCTTGATGTCGCGATGCACAATCAACTGCCGATGGGCAAAATCCACTGCCGCGCACACCTCAAGAAAAATCTGCAGCCTGCGCCGCAGTCCCAGCCGCTCGGCGTCGCAGTAGGCATCGATCGGCCGCCCATTCACCAGCTCCATCACCAGATACGGCAACCCATCCTCGCCCACGCCGCCGTCGAGAAATGCCGCGATCTGCGGATGTCTCAATTGCGCCAGAATCTGGCGCTCCCGCCGAAAACGCTCTCCCAGCACCGATGACCAGATGGGCGAAGAAATCGACTTGACGGCCACCTCCATGGTCACCTCGCCGTCCTCGCGCGTGGCCCGGTAAACCGTCCCCATCCCGCCGCGTCCAATCACTTCCCGAGCGTGATAAGGGCCGAAGTGTGGAAACGCTTGCGGTGTCGCTTGCCCCGCTTGTTGCACAATCTCGTCCCGCTCCAGCAGCCGGCAAACATCTTCCACCAGCTCCGGATTGACGCTCTTCGACGAAAGCAGAAACGCCTCTCGCGCCTCCCCTGCTGGAAGCTCAAGCGCCTGTTGAAACAGGCGATCCAGACGCGCGAAATACTCCTGCGATTGAGGGCTCATAGCAATGTACGGCGCAAACGCGCCTTGATAAACGTCACTGCGCCGGGTGCAGCCGTTCGTGCAGCCAGGCCAGAGAAAATCGAATGTCGCGGTCAATGCTTGACGGAGAAACCGACAACAGCGTTGCCGCTTCGTCCACCGTGCATCCCAGGAAATAGCGCAACTCCACTGCCTGCGCCTTTACGGGATTCAGTTCCCCAAGTTCATCCAGCGCCCGCGAGAGGTCGATCGAACTTTCATCTAAGGGAGTCACCCACGCGAGTTCTGCTTCCAGCGGAACACGGGTCAGGAACGCTCCCCGCTTGGCTGCATTTACGCGCCGCGCATGGTCCACCAGCAGCCGCCGCATGAGTTTTGCTGAAAACGTGTAGAAGTGCGCACGGTCCTTGACGGTCACCTTGCGGAGTTTCAACAGTTGCCCAAAAACTTCATTCACCAGCGCCGTGCCCTGCAGCGTATGGTCCATCCGCTCGTTCCGAAGCATCGATTGCGCCAGCCGGTGCAGCTGATCGTAGACCAGCGGAAGCAGCTGATCCATCGCCCCAGGCTCACCGCGGGCCCAGCTATCCAAAAGCAGGGTGATCTCCCCGACCTCCTCGCGCCTGTCCATAGCTGCCCACAATCTAACACGGTGTCCGGGTAAATCCGTGAGCCAATTCGAGCTGAGTGGGAACAAAAGAGACACAGGCTGCGAGAGTTTCTCAGCCTCAAGCCCATTACAGCGCCGGCGTAATGTCTCTTGAGCGGATTGGCGACCGTCGCAATCCGCCCCTTCTAGGCTGGGTCAACTTGATTTGGGAGTATGTTTCGAAGCGTTCGATCATTTGCGCACGGACCGGCATTGGACCAGCCTCTTCACAAGGGCGGAGCAGTCAACCGGCGGGAACAGCCAGATTCACAATCTGAGTCAGTATTCCCAACCCTATCCTCCGGAGATGGCGAATTCATCGGCAAGAAAAGTTGAGCTGGAGTTTAGACCCCGTAACGCAGTCGTTGTCCTCGCTATCCGCGGCCATCCCCGCCAGTTAATTGACCGGAATCAGTTCCGTCCAGCTCTCGCGGACCGGGTCGATCAGCCCGTTGGGGTCAAGAGTCGGGTCGCTGTTGAGCACCACGCTCTGTCCGTCCGAACTAATCCAGTTGTGGGTGTATTGGTTGGAAGTTTCGATCTTCCTGCCCGTGTTGGGATTGATGAAATCCTGGCGGTTGAGCGAATCGCGAACTTGCATCTGGGCGGCGTGGTCGATGGCTCCCTGCGTAGCGCGATCCTGCGCCATGGCGTTGTCGAAGCTCGATTTCTGCTGGGCCTGGAACTGCTGCCCTCTTTGAATCATGCCGTTGGTCACCTGCTTGAAGTGGTTCTGAATGGCTTGGAACTGCTCGTCGTTCTGCCTCTGCCACGCGGCAAACTGGGAGTTCATTCTATTCATGATCGTCTGGTTCCACTGGCTATCAATGTCCGGAGGCGGCAGCCGCCTTCCGACTATCGCGTCCAGCTCGCCTTGCGGCGCGCGCGTAATTCCTATTCCGGCTGTACGGCAAGTATGGCGTTCCATGGCCGCCCGGTGAAGCATCGGGTACGCCGGCATGTCCACTTCGCTGCAAGTGACGGCGACAAAGAGGCGTTCCTCCACGGGTTTCCCCTTCAACGTGTATTGCAGGTGAATTCGCGCGGCGTCAAGCGTGACCTTCATACCGTGCGGAGCTTGAGACTGGGCTGTCTGGCTCACCTTTGCGAGCTGGTCCTTCATCTCGGGCGTGAATGGAACGATCGCGATGTTCCTGGCATCGGGGCGCAGGTTGGGGACCGCGATGTTCAAAAGATATTCCGCAGCCGAGCTGATCTTCACCGGCTTGCATTTGGGACTTCCTCCGCTTGTGCCATCGGTGGCCCACCCCCAGCTCATTCCCGGCAGCTTTTCGATTGCTGTGACGCCGTCAGGCGCAAGAGCTGTATAGGCGAGGCCATCCGCCGGAACCTCGGGCCCGTGGCAGCCGGGGATCCGCTCAATCATCCCCGTAAACTTCCATCCGGCAGGTATATGGACCGTAAACGCAGTCATGTTCAGAGCGGGATCGGTAACCGGCTTAGACGCGGTATGAGGCCAGATGCCACCGTCCGCCGAGGTTGCGCCACCCCCGGAAAGTGACGCGGAGCGAGCACCGACGGTAGAAGCTAAGGCGCTGTTTCCTGGCTGGTTGAAGCACACCGATACGGCAAGGGCAGCGAGAACGGCAGCAGCGCGAACGGGTACAGATTGAAATCCCATATTTTCCTCCGGAGTCTATTTGGAAATGAGGCAAAACCGCCCCATTCCTTTCTCTAATATCGTTCGCGCCAATGACAGAAAAAATGACTCGCCCGTCAAAGAAATGCGGAATTGAGCCTTGGATGTGCTGTGCAGAGTACCACCATGACGGTCAATTGGCGACCAGCCAACCAGAGCTCAGGTTTTTCGATAATCTCTCAACCTATGCAGGTCATTTCAAATAACGGAGGCGAGATGCAAAAAGCATTGTTGCGATGTTTCCCTTCGTTATTCTTGTTAAAAACATCCATTGTTCTGTCCGTTGAGAAATATTCTTGCTTGTCGATCGCCCCGCCACTGTGCGACCGGGCGCTTTCGCAGTCCCAACCAGCCCTACTGAGTCCCTTCGCCATGGGCCGTCTGTTGCTGAGTCCACGTTCCTGCCAAGACACCGTTAGGATTCGTGCTCGCACTCATCGCCTGAAAGTGGCTCTTGCCAGTGCTGTCGATCCATGTTGTGCGCAGGCTCGATTCCTTTGAGCTGCTCCCATTCTCCGAGTCCGTTGCCGCCCTTTCGTCCAGCAGATCGTCCACCCAATCCGCCGCGATCGCGTGCTGCGAATTTGCGAACATCGCCGATCGCGCCAGCGCCTTGTCCATTCCCAACTGCATGGTGTCGTTGAATTGGGTAGACATCTTCCGCCACACCGCTTTGCTGCGCGCGAATTTGTATGGCCAGCTCAGCCTTTCCTCGTCTCGAATGAAATTGAATTCAGACCGTTCGTTGATGTCTGACATTGCCCGCGCAGCTCGAGCCTGCTTCCACGCGTCCAGCGCTCGGGCGCCCATTCCCGGCCTGTCCCACTGATCGATCAGCGCTGCAAACTGGTTGCCCGGTGCAGCCAGATAGACAATGCTTGCCGCGCATCGGTCCACGGTGGTCGGAGTTTCCTGCGCTTTGGCGGCGGCCGCTGATTTCTCTGCCGGATAGGTCACCTCCCGGCAATTCAATTGCGCACTCAACCGGCCCTTCATCGTGAAGGTCCCGTTCTTGTACCGGACGGAAGCCCGAGCCAGTTCCGCAGTCCACTGTGTGTACGGAAGCTTTCCTCTGTCTTTCTTCTTCAGTTCAGCGGACGCGGCGTTGGCCTTTAGAACCATCTCCTGAAGCCTGGCATTCTCCGCCTTCGCCGGCTCGTCCGACACATACTCCACACCCAGTGTTGCCGCCAGGTACTTCAGAAACTCCTGTGCGGTTGTAGGCCCATGCAGCGGGAAGCACTTCTCCGCGCTATACAAATCCTTGTGAAGCCCACTTGCCCACCCCCAAGCAGGCGCCGGCAGTTGCTCCACGAAGCTCAGCCCGTCCGGACTCGTGGCGCGATAGACTCCAATGGGCGTCCATCCGCAGTCCTGCACCAGAAAATCCCCAAATCCTGCTTCTCCCGAAAGGTACATGCCGCCCTTGAATACCCATTTCGCCGGATAGGTCACTTCGATCGCTGCCATTCCATGCAATATAGGGTCGGAGATGATCCCCTTATCGGTGTCGGCCGGCGCGTCGGGCGGCGCGCTATCCACCGCACTCGCAGCGGATGTTTGCGCCTGACTGAGGGAGCCAAAGCATGTGAATGCCAACAGCATTGCTAACAGTCTTACCCTGGCATTCATCGCTGATAACTTCCGCCGTCGTGACAGGCCCTTCAAGGTTTTGAACGTTCACCCCCACTTAGGCAACCCGGCAAATCCAATCGGGAGTTCGGTCGAGGTGAGTCTTCTGTCCGATTCGCGTCATCCATGGGTAAGCTTCTTAAGCAGCTCCCAATTGGCCGGAGAGGACGAATATGGCGCGTTCCTACTCTCCAGCGAATCGGATGCTTTGAGCCATTTTCATCACTGCGGCATTCATCGTCTTCGCCTGATCGTTGGGCGATGATGAGATGACCGTCAGAAAGTGCCCGCTGCCTGCGCTGATGCTCAGCACAAGAACCGATACGCGCTCACCCTTGGGGTTTATGCCTGTCGCGGTGGTGCCGTGCGAAGGGTGCCCGTTGACCTGGAGGTCGCCCTCGTTCAGCAGTTGAAAGCCGGTGAACTGTGCCTGGATTTGCTGAGTAACCTGGTGGTTCACGTCGCTCGGCACCGAGCCGCTGCCAGTCATGATCATGGCCCAACTGGGACCGGAGGTCAGTTGCAGGGCGCCGGAGCCGGCCTGCGGTTCTGCGCTCCATCCTTCCGCAACAGTGAGTTGATAGCGGCCTTGAGGATCGCGATAAATTCCGGACCCCGATTGCATGGGGGCGGAGGCGTTGACATGGCCGGCCGGTGCAGGAGATGGATCAGCCTGGGCCGATGCCCCCTTCAGAAGTCTGAGGCTTTGCTCCATCGAATTGAAGGCGGGCAGCAATGCCGCGTAGTTCGGCTCGGGCGAAGCGCTGTTGAGCACCAGCAGCAGTCCTGGCTTACTGGCCACCGCGAACTTCATTACCTCCAGGCCGCCATTGGCATTGGTGCAATTCACAAGAAGGAACGCGCCATTAAGGCCGCCCAGTGTAGTGGGGCCGCGCTTCTGGATTTTGGCCTGGGGACAGTTCTGAGAGAACTGGCCCTGGATCATTTCCAACTCCTTGTCCGGGGTCGGAGTGGTGGATTCATCGCCGTGAATCACTCCCATGCTGATGCTGGCCTGATTCTTCGCATTGACAAAAGAAACCAGAGGGCTTCCGGCTTCCCGCTGCGCTTCCCAGTTGGCTGGGACTGAGACAGTGAATGCGCCTGCGGGATCCTTGTACAAACTCCCGGAGTGGGAGGGCGTCTGGGCCGCGCTGCCCGTTGTGCAAACCATGATGACGACGGCGGTCAGCGCTGTCACGCAAGCAATGCGAGAAACAACTTGTGGCTGCATGAGGAATCTCCTGCAAGGTACGCGTCATTGCTGAGGACAATGCATCATGGCGCCGATGGATTGATGCGATGGGCGACGCCGGAATGGGCACCCAGGCCTGTTGCGCCACGCTCTGCCTGGCTACGACGCCAACAGGTGAACGGAGGCAGTGGGGCAGCACGCGTCGATCTTGCCTTGGAGCACCCGCAGGTCCGAGACATGATCGTCCGGAATGGGAATCCGCTGCGTCACCAGCACCGAGGAGCTTCCGTTAAAAGACTGAAAGACCAGCATCACGCGCGCTGGAGGATCGGCGGCAACAGTGGCTTTCAGAAGGTACCTGCCGGAGAGTATCCAGGGCATGTACGTCCCATTGCAGAACAGGCCTTCGTCGCCGAACCATGCTTCCGGCGCAGACGCCAGCAGTCGCCGATAGCGACGGTCGAAGTTGGTTCGCTTGAACCAATAGGCCAGCAATACCAGCAGAATCACAAAGCCCGTCAGACCGCTGACGATTATGGCGCTTTCCTGCATGTCTCCGCCGGAAAAGAGAGTTCCCAGCGAAAAGAGACCCGCGCAGAGAAGCACGAAGAGCAGCATTGGCTTCCAGCGCCAGGGCCCTTCCTGCGCCTCTTCCCACTCCCTCTGATTCTTTGCCCATTGCGCCCATTGCTCAGAAGTGTATTGCCAGTGTGCCCACGGATTGGCAATCACCGCCGACATGCCACGGTCATTCCGCCGAGCCATCATGTAGGAGATTGAGAGCATGGGGCCGCAGACCAGGAGCATGAACCCACCCAGTCCGCTCGGCAGCCAATTGAACGAAGCCGGCAGCACCAGGGCAGCCACCGCGCAAATGAGCACGAAGGCCATCAGGCGCCAGATCCAGCGGTAAACCTTGTGCCGATTGAAGCTGACCAGCCTGGCCGTCGCCGGCAACTGAGCAACATGAGAGTCTGTGATCCGGACGATGAAGATGCTGGCGCTAGAGCCGAGCACCAGTATGGCCAGAAACGCTGCAACGCCCTCCATCGCCGGCGAGCGACTGACCGGGCTATTCACGATAGCCATGGATGTGCCCGCAACAACGGCGGCGATCAGCACAAAGCCGCCGACCAGCTTCAATGTGGTCTTCAGGGAATAAAGCGGGCTGTGCCGCCACGAGCTGAAGGCGCCCACGATGGTGAGGAGGCAGAAAATCAGCAAAACAAACTGCATTCAGAAGTCCTGCCTTGCAATCAGGGACTCACCCCGGAATATCTCTCCGCATCCGAGATCGTCGCCCTGGTTCTGTCACAGTCAAAGTCCCAGCAAATTGCCGCTTAGTCAATCTTCCACGCCGTCACCACGCCGTCCTCAATAACCGCCAGCAAATGCCCATCCGGACTGAGCGCAAACTGCGCACTCGGCTCGAAGTACCGGTTCTCTGTACGCCCCAGCAGTGGAACCTCTCCAACAAAGCATCCGCTCGCTACATCCCAGATTCCAACCGAGTCCTCCACTGTCATGGTCCTCGTCCTGTTCCAGGTTCCGTTCCGTATGTCCTCGGGGTTCATCGTATCCGGCGCGTGGTATTGCGCCTTCTTCAACAGCCGCACACCCACGCGGCTTCCGTCCCTGCTCAATTCGTACCCCTCATACATCTCCAGCACCCGTCCATTTGGCGCTTTGCTTGTCCAAACCGTCTCTCCGCTTATCTTGCGAAGTGCGATCATCCCGTCGCTGATCGCCAGGAACCGCTCGTCGTCTACCACCGCCGGCGCAAAGTCGATGTATCCAAACTGCCCAAGCCGCACCATCGTTTCACAGAATGCTTCCTGCTCCAGTCCCATCGAACGATCAGGAAACTTTTCCGTATGCTCCGAAGACAATTGCAGGTCGTCTGTCATCGTGCCAGTGTCGTTGTCTTCGTTGGCCTCCTGACACTGTTTCAATACCTTCAGCGTCTTCGCATCGACCACCAGCGTGAGCTGCTTGTTAAGCCGAATTCGCAGCGTGCGCCCGGTTGTCGAACTGTCTAAATCCCACGGCTCATACTCCTTTTCTTCATTCGGCACGTCCAACTGCGCCGTCGTCTTTCCATCGGCGCCCACTCGCATCAACTTGTCTCCCGCGAAAATCAGCAAGCCTCCATCCTCTCCCAGGTGCAGAGCCAGGCGGGCAAGCGACTTCGTCGGGATGTCCATGGTGCGCTCAACCTTGAAGTCAGCATTGGTATTGATCACCAGGACGCGCAGCTTGTCGCCTGTTCCACGGGCCGCATTCTTCGGCGCGTAGCCCGTCGCCCAGATCGGCAGCCCTGCGTACACATGTCCAGTTCCATCGATCGCCAGCGTCCCGACCCCTCTCCATGCGATCCCACTCGGCGGTCCAGAGGTCATGTATCCCTTGTATTGCGGGGGAGGGTCGGGAATCGGATGCATGACGTTGAGCTCGCCCTGCGTCATTACCCCATATGGGCTGAGCGATACCTGTGCAATCCTGGTCTGCGCCCATCCGCAACTCAGGCCGATCCCGAACATCGCTGTCACTACCGCCTGCATCCACCGGCTTCCCCGCATCGCTACCCCATTCGACACTTCCTGCACCCACATTCGTCAGGCCTTTGCGATTGCCAGCCCTGCCCGTTCGGCAATCATGCGAGCTACCTTCTTCGGCCGGAAGAATGTGTACGAAGAGAACGTCGCCTCGCTTCCGTCCGTCCCCTCAACCCAGCACTGTTGCACATTGCCAGTGCGTCTGTACTTGATCGCGGCGATCTGATCCCATGCCAGAAACAACTCTGCCGGCTTCTTCTTCGTGCCCAGGCTGAACTTGACGCCGCGGCCATCGAGATCGACCTGGTAGCCCGCCATGGCGCGGCCTAAGGCCCACAGGCGCGGACACATAAAGCCCATGGCCAATGCGGCCACGCCCCACTCGATAGCACTAAGCGCCAGCGAGCCGTTTAGTGCGCCGGATAGAAACAGACGTGAGATCACCATCAGGACCATGCACGCCGCCATGATCGCGGCAAAGAAACTCCCGCTCATTGTCACCCAGCACAGAAACCTGCTGTTGCGCAGGGCGACCGGCTTGGAACGGTTGAATTCCATCTGTGAAGTGACGCCTGCACCCGGCCCTGCGACCGGAAACTCCGTTGTACTCATGATGCGACCTCCTCGATTTACTTTGACTGTTTGTCAGCGAACGATCCGAACCGCTGACTGGAACGCGTCGTTGGCAGCGAAAATGTGTCAGAAACGAAGATGGGGATTGGCGCGGCGGAAAGGCTGCGCGGTTGCGATGCGGCCTACCGGGCAAGTCTGGACTGAATGTCGGCGAGCAGCTTTTGAGCTTCAGCGTTCATGAGCTTTGCGCCTGGAGAGAATCCATTGACGAGTAATCGGTCGGCAATCACAGCGTGTGCCAAGGCTTCCTGATCGCGATGCTGGCCGACCAGCGCCTGGGCCCAGAGGAGGTGCGATGCGCCGAACCGACGGTCGGTTGGCGCAACCCTTCCCGTCTGAACAGCGACCAGTTCGCCGGCCACTTTTTCCCCTTCCCGAAAATGCCCTGTATCTATATACGCCTTGCAGAGAAAGTAAAGCGGCTCGGCGAGATCGGGGCTGGAGCCAAGCATCTTCCTCCATGTCGGCATCGATGTTTCCATCATCGGCAAGGCTTCCTTAGCCCTTCCGAGCTTCATGAGTGCTCCCGCCAGAAACTCCTGCTGTGTGAGCGCTCCGCGGCTCTCTGCACCTGAGCATTTCGCGTACCCATCGTATGCGCGGTGATAGATAGGAAGACTCGCCTGGACCTCGCCCCGCATCTCGGTCACGTAAGCCAGGTCTCCGTAGACCTCCGATTGATCGCACAGGGCGGAGGGGTCCTGCCCGTAGACCCGAAGAGCCTGGTTAAATGCCCGCTCAGCATCGTCAAGACTGCCACGCAGCTCAAGATCCTGACCCAGCATATAAAGAGCATCGGCGGTCTCGCGTGGAGAGAGGTTGTTGTCCTGGCACTCCTTTACCGCAAACTGCAGCAGGCGCAGATTTTCATCGCTGCGGTAACCATTGTTGTCGCGGTTCCACGCATAGAAGATCGCGCTCCAGGCGCGAACGGCCGGAGGAACACCGCGCTTGCGCGACAGCTCGAGCGCATGTGCGGTGAGCCTTTCACCGGCGTCCATCTGCCCCTGCAGGTAGGCAATGTTCCCTGAGAATGCTTCCGATTCAGCTTCCCTGGGAATATCCTTCGCCGACTTCGCGCTCTCGATCGTCTGCGTAAGAACCGCCTGGGCACTGTCCAGGTCGCCGTTCTCATACATCGATTCGGCCAGCCCCATCTGCGCCTCACGCAGATCGGCTGGGTCTTTGATATATTCGGGCAGCATCTTTACGCCAAGCTTAAGGAACTCCGGTACGGTAGCTGCCGGCTTGCCGGTGTAATTTGAGTTCGCCAGCTTGAAAAGTCTGTACATGAAGGTCTGCATGCGCAGTGCCCTTTGACCTTCGAGGACCGCCTGCTCCTGGCGCCACCCCGCATAGGCTGCACTGGCCAGCAAGGTGATCGCCACCAGCAGAGTTGCCGCCACAGCTCCTCGATGGCGGCGAACGTATTTGCCTAACCGGTAGAACGTGGTCTGTGGGCGGGCGAGCACCGGCCTGCCGGTGAGATAACGCTGAATATCCCCAGTCAGCAATTCGATCGCGGGATAGCGATCCCTGGGCCTCGGGTTCAGGCACTTCTGGGCAATCGTCGCCAGTTCGCCAGTCAATAACTGGCGCAGCCGGTTTTCCGCGAGCCCGCGTTGTTCAGCCGCGGCCCTGGTCACCGCGTCCGGCAGCCGTTCGGGCTCCTGTTCTCGAATGGCCCGTTCAATCATCACCGCGACGGAAGCGTTATGGCCAGGCCTCGATCCCGCAAGCAATTCAAACAGCACTGCCCCGAGTGCATAAATGTCGCAGGACGTCGTGACCGGTTCGTTTCGCAGTTGCTCGGGGCTAGCGTAAGCCGGTGTGGCCATCACGGTGGTGGTCAACAGGCTGTCCGGCTGGATCAGCTTTGAGGTCCCAAAGTCGAGCAATTTCACCGTTCCGTCGGAGGTGACAAGAATATTGGACGGCTTCAGATCGAGGTGCACGATCAAGTTGCGATGCGCATACCCAACCGCGTCGCAGACGCGAAGAAACAGTTGCAGCCGTTCGGCGACCCCCAGTTTGCGCGCATCGCAGTACTCGTCCAGATGCACACCGTCCACATACTCCATCACCAGATATGGATGTCCTTGATCGCTCAGGCCTGCATCCAGCATGCGCGTGATGTTGGGATGATCCAGAGAGGCAAGAATATGCTGTTCACGGTGAAACCGTTCGATGAACGCGGGGCCAGCCGAATGCGGTGCCAGAACCTTCAAAGCAGAGCGCTGCAAAGCGCCGCCTACCATGCGTTCCACCAGGTAGACAGCGCCGATGCCCCCGGTCCCCAGGTGCCTGATCAGCGTGTAAGGCCCAATCTTGCCGCTTAAAGCGGGAATATGCGATGCAACTTCCGCCTCTTCGCTCCTCGACGCATTGAATATATCCATCGCACGGCGGCACAACTCTATATCAGGACACCGCGCGGCCAGCACACGCTCACGGTCTGCTGCAGGCGTTACCTCAGCGAGATGAAACAAGTCCTGAAGCAATTCCCAGTTGTCCGCGTCCTGTGCCATGGCCCTCACTTCCGGTTGGCGCGAAGCAGTGAATAAATGTGTCAGGACCTAGGCTGAGTGGAGACGGTCATAGAGCCAACCGCGCACGAATCTCAACTCCCGATCTACTGTAGCCTTTGATGTATTCAGCAGCTCAGCCGTCTCTTCCGCCGAAAACCCCAGAAAGAATCGCAGCTCCACCATTCTGCACTTGCGCGGATCCAGTTGATCCAGTTCTTCCAGAACCCGGTCCAGGTCCATCATTTCGACGGGTCTGGCATCAATCCAGGCCAGATCTGGATGAAGCGGAACGGGGATGCCGCCATCGCGCTTTTGTCTTCCCTCTGAACGGGCCTGATCAATCAGAACCCGCCGCATCAAGCGCGCTGAAAGGCTGTAGAAGTGTTCACGGTCTTCGAATCTCAGGCTGCGCTGCCTGATCAGTTTCAGAAATAATTCATTGACGACGCTGGTCGGCTGCAACAGATTCTCCGGACGTTCTCCACGAAAGAGAGAGCCGGCGATCCGCTTCAAATGTGGATATACCAGTTCGAAGAGGTGCTCAGTGGCAGACGGATCTCCCGCACTCCAATCGCGGAGAAGCAACGTGATATCACCCGGTTGCGGCATGTAGGGGTCCCTGCATCGAAGTATAGACAACGAGAGCACCTTGCGGGCACTGTCAATCAAAAGTTGAGCTTGCTTTGTTCGGAATTGTTGGGTTCTATGCCCTTGTCCGCCAATGTGAAATCCAGATCGATTGCAATCCATTCAAGTGGTAGTGGAGTGTGCGGCAACCGATGACGCGCGGCACTTACCCATGGACGAACGCAACAATGCACAAAAGCATCAACGGAGCAAAAGTTGCTGCGGCGAGATTCATATAATCTTGTCGCCACAGCGAAATGCGCCACGCCGCGCTGCGGATGGGTGTCTTAGCGGTCTTTGAGGACATAACCCACCCCACGCATGGTCCTGATAAGTGGCGCCTGCCCCTTGCCATCCACCTTGCTGCGCAATCG
>Ga0302267_10000872_pt1 | contig 39659 bp, 25 predicted proteins | sample III_Bog_E1_3_FD_194555 | JGI IMG/M metagenome (GOLD analysis project Ga0302267, IMG submission 194555) | Peat permafrost microbial communities from Stordalen Mire near Abisko, Sweden - III_Bog_E1_3 | ecosystem: Environmental > Terrestrial > Soil > Wetlands > Peat | place: Sweden: Abisko...
CAGTATGGCGGCCAGAAATTGTTGCGCCGGACGCACGACGATTATCCCGAACAGAAATTGATGCAGGCCGAGACCGAGTGTTATGGCGGGGAAAACACGTGGTCCGAGGGCCTGACCACCTTCCGTAACATCATCGAGGACACCCGGAATTTCGCCGGCAGTTATTTCTTCTGGAACCTGGTGTTGAACGAGACCGGGCGCAGCACCTGGAACTGGCGGCAGAACAGTTTGATCACCGTGGACCGCACGACGCAGACGGTCCGCTACAATCCCGAGTTTTACGCGATGAAGCAATTTTCCGCCGCCGTGGCCCCCGGGGCGAAGCGCATCGCCGTCAACGGCGGACCGTTCCATAATGTGGTGGCCTTTCTGAACCCTTCGGGCAGCCGGGTGCTGGTGTTTGAAAACGAGGCCGACCAGCCGGTGGATGCGGAACTCGCGGCGGCCGGCGCCCACTGGCGGCTGACGGTCCCCGCCCGCTCCATGAATACGGTCACGTTCGCCCGCCCGTGACTGCGGGGGGGCTTGCAAGGTTGCAGGGTTGCAGGGTTAAAAAGTTAAAAGGTATTAAGAACCAGGGTTCTTCGCTGCTTTCGGTGGAATCAATACTGGCTTGGCGCTTCGCACTGGGATGGGCTGCCGGGACGCAACGTCGCTCCGCAGTTCCCAGCCCGGAGGGCTGACCGACAATAGCCCGGGACGACTGAAATTCAGATCAAACCGTGGGATATGGCCCATTTTCAGCCGTCCCTACGGGACTTTAGCCCTTTCAAACCACCCCCGGCGTTGAAACGCCGGGCTACTGTCAAACGTCGCTCCGCGACGACCCAACCCGAGGCCGCGCACGAATAAATCACCGCGATGATCAAACGCATCGCCCTTTTCCCATTCCACCGAAAACAGCGAAGAACCAGGGCCGAAGGCCCGACTTTATACCAGCCTGAGCCCTCGCCTCAGGTTCGATGACCAATGAACAACCAAGGGCTGAAAGCTCGATCCAATCCTCAGTCGCCCGACGGAGGGACGTTTCTTCCTACATCAGCACCCGCAGGGCGTCCCCGCGCTGCGGCTTCGTCCTTCAGCCGGCCAACACCTGCCGCATCATTTCCGGGGCCATGATGCCTTCGGCCACGCGGGTGACCCCGCCGGTCATGCGGATGGCAAAATCGTCGCCGATGTCAATGGCGATGACACCACCCGGCATGTGGACGGAAATCCGCCGGTCGCACAGCCCGAGTTTGTGGGCCACGGCGGCGGCGGCGCTGCTGCTGCTGCCGCTGGCCAGGGTGTAGCCCGCCCCGCGCTCCCAAATCTCGATCTGAATGTTGGCCCGGTCCCGCACTTTCATGAATTGCACATTGGTGCGGTTGGGGAAATACGGATGAAATTCCAGCAGCGGGCCGAATTCCTGCGCCAGTTCAGAACTGATTTCCGCCAGGGGCAGGACACAATGGGGGTTGCCAATCGTGGCCGCACAAAAACTGAACGCCCGGCCGCCCACGGTGATTGGTTCGTTCAGCACCTCGCGCCCGGGACCGGTGACCGGAATTTTATCGCTCGCAAAACTCACGCAACCCATTTCCACCTGCACCGTGGCACCGCCCGCCAGGACGGTGGAGCGCACGAGTCCACCGGCCGTTTGGATGGAAAACTCGCCGTCGCCCACGAGTTTGTTATCCCACAGCCACCGGGAAAAAATTCGCAGCCCGTTACCGCTCTTTTCCGCCTCGCTGCCGTCGGGATTGTAAATCTTCAAGCCGAACCGGCCGTGGCCCGCCGACAGCGGCCCCAACAGAATGCCATCCGAGCCGATACCGTAATTGCGGTGGCAGAGGGTTTTCACCTGTTCCGTGGTGAGCGGCACGGGGAGATCCTTCGGGTTGATCACGATATAATCGTTGCCCAGGGCGTGGTATTTGGTAAAAGCGAGCAGCATGGCGGGATGATAACCCACACCCTCCGCCGCGCAAATCGGAATTATTTCCGTCCGGTCAATTCCCCCGCCACCCGGCGGCGATGCAATTCTTCCAGGGGAAATACGCCCAAATTGTGCCCATCGCGATTCAGGTGATAATTCATGGTGGAATAGGGAATTACCAGCAGCCCCCGCGAATGGCCGCCACGAGGGCCGCCAGTGCGGCGATCCCATCCAACCCGACGGCGTCCCACAGCCCGTGCCGCCCCGCCGCCACGGCGAACAGCGCCAGGCCGCCGACCCAGAGGCCGAGCGGATGAAAATCGGAGCCCCGTTTGGGGCCCGGACGTTTCTTGACCAGCAGGGGGGTGGCAAACGCAAGGATCAACAACGTCACCACCAGCCAGCCCAAAAAGTTAATCAACGGCGCCCCCACCCACGTCAGGGGAAATTTTGTGGGCGACCAGAGCCAGTAATGGCGCAGGAATCCCAGATACGGGTCCATGCCCAAATCGAAGAGCGTTGATAACCCCACCGTCAGGCCGATCAGCCAGAACCCATAGCCGCGGGTTTTGCGCCAGGGTTTTAAAATCAGGCGGCCCACGCCGCGCGAGTTGAACAGCACCACAATCCAGATCACCGGCAGGATCCAGGGCAGCTTGTCAAAAATCCGCAGGCCGGCGGCCGGCCCAAACTCAAACGGGCCGAAGGGGATGCCGGAACTCTGGCTGAACGCATGGGCCGCGCCCCCGATCAATGCGCAGATGAACGCCGCCCCCAGCACATATTGCCACTGCAAATGCCGCGCCAGCGCGGTGAGGGTGCTGATCGCCGCCAGCACGAAGAGCCAGGGCAGCAACCCGTCCGTCGGAGCCGCGTCAGCGGGGCGGGTGACCACCTGAAACAGCAGCACGAGAAAGACGGCGGCCACCGGGAGGGTGGCCAGGGCGCTCAGTTGTCCCGGGAGCGCGTCAACGGGTTCTTTTTTATCCATTTACCGAAAGGATAGGGATTCAAGCGCGCCCGCCCAGTCAAAAATTCAACCCAGCTTGATCAACCCCGCATAGACAAAATAGCCGAAGGCCGCCACCAGGATGATGCCCGCCAGCCGGGGCAGCCGTCCCATCACGCCCACGAAGAACAGATGCACCAGGGCCGCGCCGAGCAGGATTTGCATGCCCGTCTGAAACAGCGGCGGAATCTGCAGCGGCCGGAATAACGCAAACAACCCCAGGCAGAGGGGAATGGACACATGGGCGTCCCCGACTTGCGAGGCATAGACCGTGGCCGGCTGCTTGTGCCAGGCGTAATACCCCGCCAGCACCCCGTTCGGCAGCACCATCAAAAAACCGCTCAACCAGCCGACATGCTGACTGATGAATCCCGCATGCAGGTGGGTGGTCCAGGCCATCAACCCGTCAATGCTGGCATAAATCCCATACGCGCCAATCCCCAGCAACAGCAAATCCAACGGCAGCGTCCAGCCCAGTGATTTGTCCTCCCGCACGTTGGTGTTCAGCACCTCAAACACATGAATGCACTGCCAGAACAGGAACAGTCCCACCAACACTAAACCGTCATTAAAATCCAACCGGCCTTTGCGCCCCATGGCCCAGACGGCCCCGCTGAAAAACAACACCGCCATCAGCGTCAGCAGCAGCTCCAACCGGTTATGCTGCTGGGCTTTGTCTTCCGTTGGCTTCCGGGCTTTGGCCCCCGGGGCGGCCGCCGGCAGGATGTTCATCTGCCAAATCACCGCCGGCAACCCGAGGATCAGCGTCAGATTGGTGATGTTGTTGACCAGCGAATTGATCATCACCTCGCCCCCCGACCCGCCGGCCCGACCGGAAATATACGCAAAGATCAGATTTCCCAGCCCCGAACAATACGGCATGATGAGCGTGCCCAGCACCGTCCCGCGAAAGCCCCGGTTGCTGAGCGCTTCCAGCCGCCAGATCATGAGGAACGACGCCACCAGAAACAGCCCTAGAAACAGCCACGGCGCCCAGGGGCCTTTGGCTGCAATCCAATGAATGAACGGGTTTGCCACCCGGGCAGCTTAACGAAAAATGACCCCGTCACGCGATACAAACTTGGGCCGCGGCCGGCGGCCAAAATCTATGGCGCGGGCGTCTCCTTCTTATGCTGCGCGACAATTTCATCATATTCCCGACCGTATAAATCCTGGGCCCGCAGATAATTCTCGTTGTGCGTGCGAAGGCTCCAGGCCTGAAATTCGCGGAAGCCGACCGGAGCTTCCAGCATCTTGCGATACAGTACGTCGTGCGCGAGTTCCGCCCGGGAAAGCGGGAGCAGCTTCGGGAAATTTTCCTTCAGCCGGAGCGTGGCGTCATATTCAGCGGCGTTAATGCCCTCCACAAATTCCCGGCGGCTGATTTGCCCGGTGGCCGCCTGGGCCGCCAACTCATAAAAGCGGGGCCGCCCCTGGGCGTTGCAGGTTTCAAACGCCAGCGCCATCACCTGGTCCACGGCGGAAAGCTTTTGGGACACCCGGATCGCCGTCACATGAAATTCGTCCGTCGAGGCGTTTTCCGCTACCGGACTGGTTTTGGGTTGACGGTCATCCCAGACGACGTGGTAATCACCCAGGGGCCGGTTCCATTCCGTGCGCATCCATTGCTCCAGGGCCGGATGCTGAAGAAGGAGTTGGGCCGCCGCCGGCCGGTCCGCCATAAAACGATTAAAGGAATCGCCGGTGGACAGCACCTCCCGGCCGTCAGGGGAGGCGCAGCCGCCCAAAAGCAATATCAAGCCGAGCAGAAGCACCAGACACGGCCCGAACCAGATACCACGAATTCGCATCCTCGAGTTGTAACGGCACGGCGGCCTGGTAACCAAGGAAAAATCGTCTGTCCCCTGCGTTTCCGCCCTTTCCCCTCGTAGCAGCCGAGGTCACGAGGCTCTGATTACTATTGCCGAGGGCGTGTCAATTTGCAACGATTTGTCCCGCAGGCGCGTCGCTCTGCGAGGCATAGAGAAACGCGATTTCATTGGTACACAGTGCGCGGTTCCACATCATCGGTTCGGCAATCAGGCTGCGGAAGGACATGCCCAAATCGTCCTCCTGCCTGCTCAAATTCGAGCGGTTGCAGCCGATCACCAGGTTGAAGTCGCTGGCCCCCACCCGGCCGAGTTGATTCCAGTGCAGTTTGCCTTGGACCCCGCCATCCACGTAAAGCACCTCCTCGCTGCCGTCAAAGGTCATCGCCACCTGATGCCATTGGCCGTCGTCCACCCGGCGCTTCGTCAGCGCCAGGTGGTTGCCCGGCCGGATTTCCACGCTCACCTCGCCATACCAATTGTATTGCTTCCACTCGCCGGCAATGCTCAGGGCGTAACCCAGACTGTAAGCCTTGTCAAAAATGCGCCGCCAGTAGTGGTCCGCCGTCTGGGTCTTGATCCAGGCGGACAGCGTCAGTTTTTCTGGATACAACGATGGGTTGTTGGGCACCACAATCTCATCGCCGTCGGCGGTGAAGTCATACGCTCCGCCTTTCCCGTCGGCGGCCGTCCAGTGCGCGCCCGCCACCCGGCCGTGGTTGTTCTGTCCGCTGCGGTCGGTGATTTTACCGCTCACGGCGTCGTCCTGGGTGAAGTCCAAGTCCAGCACCAGCCCCTCGCGCAGGCTGGCCGTGGTGACGGGCGCATCGGCGCGGGCGTGGTGGGTGAGGAAGGCGGCGAGGAGGACGGCGACGGTGATCAGCGTGGTTTTTTTCATAAGGAGGATTTTGGGGGTGGTTGACAGACTGCAAACGCCCGCGCCGGCCGCGCCGGCCAGCGAGGCGGTGGTCACGGTGGAAGCCAGCCCGGCGGGGGCGGCGTGAACGGCGTTGGCGGCCAGCATCGAGGCCAGCCCGACGGCCGTGGTGACCAGCCCCCGCCGCGCGAAATGCCCGCGCAACTTCTCCACCGCGCGGGCGACCCGTTTCTGCGCCGCGTCTTCGTTGCTGCCCAGCATTTCACCGATGGCGCGGAGGTCGCGATGCTCGAAAAAACGCAGCACGATGACCGCGCGGTCGCGGTCATCCAATTCGTTGATGGCTTCATCCAGCAGCGGGGCGATCCGCTCAAAATCCCCCCCGGATGGGTTTTGAAAATCGTTGCTTTCCACGACCTGCCTTTCACGATGTTGACGCCGGCGCTCACCGCGCATGAGCGACGTGGCCACATGCCACGTACGCCGGTGCAGCCAGCCGCCCAGTTTGACCTCCCCGGACAAAGTCCCGGCCAACCGCGCCAGATCCGCGAACACCGTCTGCGTGACGTCTTCGGCCCGATGCGTGTCGCCATTGACCAGCCGCACGGCCGTCGAATAAACAAGATTAATGTAGCACGCCACCAATTCGCGAAACGCTTCTTCCGAGCCGTTGGCGGCGTAATCCGCCAGCAATGTCCGTTGATCTGTCATTTATCAACAGTAAAGCGCCGCCCGGAGCCAAATCCGACAAAATATTTATCATTATTCCAATCGGCCGGAAACCCGGGGGATTGCGCCCGCTGCGCGATCATCGCTTCACCGTATTATAAACGCAATCACCGCGTCTGATCAAAGGCCAGACGCCAGCAGCTTTCGTGGCGGGCGGCCAGACCGAGCAGGAAATTTTGCAGTGGGGCGGCGAGTGCCAGGGGTTGGAGCCAGCGCGCCCAGGTCAGCCGGCGGGTGAACCGTTGGTCGAACAACCGCGCGATTTCCCGCCGCGCCTCCGGCCAAGTGCGGGTTCCCCGGCTCCAAGCGGCGAGGGGGTCCCAGGCCAGTTCCGCGGACTCGAAGGCCATGGACATGCCGTTGCCGGTCAACGGCGGAATCAGGGTCAGGGCGTCGCCCATGCAAACCCCGGGGCGGGCCGCCGCCCGCGCCGGCGCCCAGGCCAGCCCGGCCACGGCGCAGAACGAGGCTTCATCAAATTCCGCCGCCGCCAACCGCTCGCGGAGCCGCGAGCCGGGCGGGCCGTATAACAATTCTCTCGCCGCCGTCGGGGACGCCTCCCCGCGCCGGCGACGGAACAGGCCGCAGACGTTGACCCATCCCTGCTCCACCCGGCACAAACCCACGTAGCCCGCGGGCGAGAAGTGCAGTTCCAAATCCGCCTCGAGGGCCACCCGGCGGGCGTGAAGCTTGAGCCCGAACCAGCGCGGTCCCCGCGCGTCCGCCGACAGCCGGCGGCCACTGGCCCGGACGACGCCCTCGTCCGCAGCACCGGGCTCCCAGCGATGGCCGGTCTGCAACTCGCCGCCGAGTTGGCGGAAGTGTTCCGCCAGCCGGGCATCCAGTTGCCAGCGGGACAAACCCAGCGCGGGCGCGGGCAGCGGCCGGACGGGCGTGGCGCGGGTGGCGGTGAAAAACGCCGCCGTGTGCGCGGGGACGGCCCCGGCGGCGGCGAGCAGTTCGTCCAAGCCGAGCCGCGTGAGGGTTTGCCGGCCGCGCCCGCTGATGAATTCACCGCACACCCGATGGCGTGGATAAGCGCCGGCTTCATACAGGGTCACGGGGATGTCCTGCCGGCGCAGTCCGATGCCCAGGGCCAGCCCGGCCAGGCCGCCGCCGATGATGGTGATGGGTCGGAGCGCGGTCATGTTACTATAATATCCGGCGGGCCACAAAGAGGTGGCTGAATCCGCCGGCGCGGTGTTCGGTCAGTTCCCAGCGCGCCGGGTCGGGCCAGAGGGTGGAAAGTTCACCGCCCAAAAATCCCGCCCGGATGCTGACGGCGGCATCGTGCCGCGTCACGGCACTGCAACCGATCAACCGGAGGAGGTGCCCGCACCACTCGGGCCGCGAGAAGCGGTGCGGCTCGACGGCGATGAACAACCGGGTCGTACGCGAAATTTTCAACAGCAAGGCCGCCAGCCGGTCGTCTTCAAAATGATGCAGGAACAGGTTGGCCAGAATCGCCGCCGGCTCGGGCCGGGCCGGGGCGTCAAAGACATCGGCCGCCACAATATCCGCCCGCCAACCACGCCGCGCCAGGGCGGCCACGGTGGCGGCGGAAATACAAGGCTGCCGGTCCAGCAGGGTCACGGTGGCCCCGGCCGGCGGCACGGGCAGCCTTTGGGCGACGCGGCGGAAAAAATCGCCGTCGCCCGCGCCGATTTCCAGCAGGCCGCCGGGACTCCGACCCGGCTGGTGCGCCAACAACGCGCGGGCCAGGATCCGGGGATTGCCCATCCACCCATTGACCCGGCGCAAATCCTGGCGCGAGCGGAGGGCCGCCGGATCGTCCGGCGGCAGGGTGTCGAGGAATTCGGGTTGTACGAGGCGTTTCATGCGGAGACTTCCAAGAGTGCGCCGTGACAACTGAAGCCCGCGCCAAAAGCGGACAGCCACCACCAACCATCCGACACGGGCTCGTTCAGGGCGCGTTCGAGCACGAAATAGACCGTGGGGCTGCTGAGGTTGCCATATTCGTTCAACACGGCCGCGCTGTGGCGCACGTCCGCCGCCGCCAGCCCCAGGTGTTCGCGCAGCGCGAGCAGCACATCCCGGCCGCCGGCGTGCAAAATCCAGCCGGTGATTTGTTCCCGCTGCAGGCCGTTGGCGGCAAGGCACCGGGCGAAAATTTCCGCCACGGACGCCCCGGCGAGGGGGGGCACCTGCGGCAGCAGGATGTTGCGCAACATGCCGTTTTTATGGCTGAACCGCAACAGCTCCCGGTGTTCCGGCGCGTGCGAGGACAGGGCCGCCTTCCATTCCACCCGCCGCCGGCCGGCCCGGGGTTGGGCGGATAAAACCGCCGCGCCCGCCCCATCGCCAAACAGGCAGGCGCTGATCAGCACCCCGGGATCGTCGTCCAGATAAAAAGCGGCGCTGCACACTTCCACGCAGATGGACAAGACCCGTTGGGCGCGTCCGGCGCCCAGAATGGCCTCAGCCGCGCGCCAATTGGGCAGGGCGGCGCCGCACCCCTGCCCCACCAAATCCAGCGCGAACACTTCGGACCGGAGCGACAACCGTTCGCTCACATAACTGGTGAGCCCGGGGCACAAATAGCCGGTGCAGGTGCTGATGATGACGGCATCCATCTCCCCGGGTTCGCAACCGGCGTCCGCCAGCGCCCGCCGGGCGGCGGCCACGGCGAGGTTGGGCGCCTGCCGGGCGAACCGGGCTTGCAACACGTCCGGGGTCAGTTCAAAGACCTCGGTGATGGGGTCCAGCGCCAGGTGCCGGGCGGCGATGCCATTGTCGCCCAGAAGCACCTTTTTAAGAATGGCGTGGGAACGGAGCCGGAGCCGGGCGAGGTGCGGGGAGGCTTGGAGCGCCTCCCAACTCTCCCGTTGCGTATAGCGTTGCGGCGGGGCGGCGGTGCCTAGTCCGGTGATGAACATCCCGGACTCTAACGCAGGTTGGGCCGGCGCGCCACTGTGAGGGCCATAAAAAAAGGCGGCGGAGCTGACGCTCCGCCGCCGTAATCGGGCGGTTCCGGCTTATTTCAAGCCAACGAGATAACCGAAACGCCGGGTGAATTGTTCGGGGGTGAAATTCACCACCGCCGCCAGCCGGGCGAGCTGTTTGGGATGTTCGAAGTCTTCGCGTTCGAGCCGGATCATGTAGGCGCGGGCGCATTCGTAGGCTTCGCCGTCCACGTTGACCTTGCGGTTTTGCATGCGGCCGGTTTTCGGATCGAGCATGTCTTCAAACGGCAGCGGGTTCATTTTCCCGTTCACGAAGCTGATGATGGCGCCGTATTTCTCGGATTCGGCCGACATGAGGAATTTCACGGCGGCATAGCCCAGATCGCGGGTGTATTCGGCGTCGAAGGGAATGGGGTCGGCGCAACGCAGTTCGTAGCCGAGATCCTTGTCAATGAAGGTCATTTTGATGCCCAGTTTCTCGAGGCGCTGGGTGAGCAGTTCCTTCATGAGGCGGCCGAATTCGATTTCGCCCAGTCGCAAATGGCCGTGCTCATCGCGCAGGACTTTGCCGAAGCGTTCCAACTGGCCCGCAGGCAGGGCTTTCATCAAGCCTTCTTCGCCCATGCCCTCGATCAGTCCCTCGGCCAACACGGCGACGCCATAAATGCTGCCTTCGGCGCGGCGCTTGATGATGGAGCCCATGATGATGTCGCACACTTCATCCACGGTGACGGGCCGGCCGTGAAATTCTTCGGAAATGATGGCGAGGGTGGCGGCGGAGGCCTTGGCGATGCCGAGGGCCAGATGACCGGCGGCCCGGCCCATGCTGATGATCAGATACCAGCGCGAGGTGGTGCGGGCGTCCTCCATCAGGTTGCGGACCAGATGCACACCGTAGTGCCGGGCGGTTTCATAACCGAAAGTGGGGGTGGAACCGGGCAGCGGCAGGTCGTTGTCAATGGTCTTGGGCACGTGGGCGACCTTGATTTTGCCCTGGCTGCGCTTGGCGACCACGCTGGCGGAAAAGGCGGTGTCATCGCCGCCGATGGTGACGAGGGCGGTGATGCCGAGTTTATCGAAGACGTTGAAGAGGTTCTTCATCATCTCCTCGGACTTGGTGGGATTGGTGCGGGCCGTGCCCAGGATGGAACCGCCGCGCAGGTGGATGTCCTTCACATCGCGGATGGCCAGCGGCCGGCATTGCTGGGCGTCGCCGACGGAAAGCCACTTGAAGCCGTCATTGAACCCGATGACTTCATAGCCCTGGTTGATGCCTTCGATGGTGGCGGCGGCAATCACGCCGTTGAGGCCGGGAGCGGGACCGCCGCCGACCAAGATGCCCAATCTGCCTTTGCTCATGTAATGATAATCAGTTGATGGTTTGCTTAATTGCCCCGCGCTTAAATCGCGGGAAATTTAAGATTCGTTAATTCTGCACCTTCAACCGAAAAATTCAATTCCATTCTTTGCCGATAAAACGCAGAATCCCCCGGATGAAGCGAGCCGTGTTTTTGGACCGGGACGGGACGTTGATTGCGGAAAAACACTATTTATGCCGGCCCGAGGAGGTGGAAATCCTGCCCGGCGCGGGCCCGGCACTGCAACAATTGTCGGCGGCGGGTTACCAGTTGTTCATGGTCACCAACCAATCCGGCATCGGCCGGGGCTATTTTACGCTGGCGCAAACCGAGGCGGTGCATGAACATATATGCACCGAACTGGCGCGCGACGGGGTGCGGTTTCAAAAAATCTACCTCGCGCCCGAGGCGCCCGACCAGCCAAGCCGGGGACGCAAACCCTCCCCGCAGTTCCTGTTCGACGCCCGGGATGAATTCGCCCTTGATCTGGCCGAAAGTTATATGATCGGCGACAAGCTGATTGATCTCGAATGCGGTTGGAATGCCGGGGTAAAGTGTAGTATCCTAGTGCGCACTGGTTACGGGGCCGCCCTCGAGCGGGCGGAAGCGGGCCGGCTGGACCGGGCGCAGATTGTTGACGATCTGAGCGCGGCGGCTGAATGGATCCTCCGCCCGTGAGCGGCGGGACAGTGGTAATCGGACGAATCGAACATTATGTGTGGTATTATTGGTTACATCGGGAAAAAATCCGCCGCCCCCATCCTGCTGGAGGGCTTGCGGCGGCTGGAGTATCGCGGCTACGACAGCGCCGGCGTGGCGCTGGCCGATGGCGGGCAACTGGTGCTGCGCAAAAAGCTGGGGAAAATCGACGAGGGTCTGGCCCCGTTGCTGAAAGAACAGCCGGTGCCGGGTGTCTATGGCATCGGCCACACCCGCTGGGCGACCCACGGCGTGCCCTCGGACAAAAATTCCCATCCGCACCTGGACCAAACCGGCCGGATTGCGCTGGTTCACAACGGCGTGATCGAAAATTACGATGCGCTCAAACAACGGTTGCTCCGGGATGGTTATGTTTTCAAATCCGACACGGACACGGAAGTCCTGGCGCATTTGATCAGTGATTATTATAAAAAGAACCGCAAGAACGGCGGCAACGCCCTCACCCAGGCCGTCTGCGATGCGCTGGGCGATGTGATTGGCACTTACGGACTGGCGGTGATCAGCGCCGATGAACCCGGGGTGATGGTCGGGGCCCGGCGCGGCTCGCCGCTCATCATCGGCATCGGCAAGGACGAGAATTTCCTGACGAGCGATGCCAACGCCATTGTCGCCCACACCAAGAAGGTGGTGTATCTGAACGATTACGACGTGGCCACCATCACCAGCGACCGGTTTGACGTGCAGAACCTGGGCACCAACACCGCCAGTGTGCAAATCAGCAAGCTGGAATTCGGCGCCGAGGACGCCCAGCGCGGCAAACACGCCCACTTCATGCTCAAGGAAATGTTCGAGCAGCCGCAAACGGTGCAAAACGCATTGCGCGGCCGGCTGGACCTCGAGGGGGCCACGGCCAAGTTTGGCGGCCTGAACATGACCGCCGCCGAGTTGCGCGGGATTGACCGCATCGTCATCGCCGCCAGCGGCACAAGCTGGCACGCCGCGTTGGTGGGCGAATATTTGGTGGAGGAACTCGCGCAACTGCCGGTCGAGGTCGAGTTCGCCCATGAATTTTGCTACCGGAACTGTCCGCTGGAAAAAAACACCATTCTGCTGGTGCTCTCACAATCCGGCGAAACGGCGGACACGCTGGCGGCGCTCCGGGAAGCCAAGCGCCGGGGGCATCGCACGCTGGCCATTGTCAACGTCGTGGGCAGCACCATCGCCCGGGAGTCGGACGGCGGCATTTACATGCACGCCGGGCCCGAAATCGGCGTGGCCTCGACCAAGGCCTTTGTTTCCACGCTCACCATCCTGACGCTCCTGGCCGTCCACTTGGGCCGGATGCGGATGTTGTCCGCCAAACGTTCCCTGGAAATCCTGCACGCCCTGCAGGCCGTCCCGCAGCAACTGGAAGCCATTCTCGCCCACAACAAGGAGATCAAAAAGCTTGCCAAAAAATACGCCCACGCCCGCGACTTTTTCTTTTTGGGGCGCGGTTACACCTTCCCCATCGCCCTGGAAGGGGCGCTCAAACTCAAGGAAATCTCCTACATCCACGCCGAAGGCTATTCGGCGGCGGAAATGAAGCACGGCCCCATCGCCTTGATTGACGCGGACACGCCCACGGTCTTTCTGGTGCCCCAGGATTCCATGTATGACAAAACCATGGCCAATCTGGCCATGATCCGGGCGCGCCAGGGCCCGATCATCGCCCTCGCCACCGAAGGCGACCAGCAAATCGGCAAAGTGGCGAACGACGTGATTTACCTGCCCAAGACGTTGGAACCCATTTACCCGCTGCTGGCCACGGTGCCGCTGCAACTGTTCGCCTATCACATCGCCGTGGCGCGCGGCTGTGATGTGGATAAACCGCGAAACCTGGCCAAGAGCGTGACGGTTGAATAAAACCGCGAGCGGAGAGGCCCCCCGAACCGAGGCCGGGCCGACCATGACAAGATTGTCATTTTCGCTTCACGATACATTCATTTAACGGGTGTTAAATGCCGCCCGGTTAACCACCGCCCCCATGCGCATTCTGGTTGTTGAAGACGAACGCAAGACGGCCTCGTTCATCCGCAAGGCCCTCCAAACGGAGGGGTTTGCGGTGGATGTCTGCCACGCCGGGGACGAGGGCTTGGCGGCGGTGCAAACCACCCCGTTTGACCTCCTGGTACTGGACATCATGCTGCCGGGGCGGGATGGGCTGAGCGTGTTGAGCCGAATGCGGGAGTTGAAGCTGTCCACCCCGGTGCTGCTGCTCTCGGCGCGCGGAGAGGTGAACGAGCGGGTGGCGGGCTTGAACGCCGGCGCGGATGATTATCTGCCCAAACCCTTTGAACTGGCGGAACTGATCGCCCGCGTGCGCGCCCTCACCCGGCGCAATGGTGAAAGCAAAGCCACCGTCCTGCGGGTGGCGGATTTGCGCCTGGACACCCTCACGCGTCTGGCGCGGCGCGGCGACACGGAAATCCAACTCACCGCCCGGGAATACCGGCTGCTCGAATTCCTCATGCGCTCGGCCGGCCGGCTGTGCGGCCGGATGATGATCATTGAAAAAGTCTGGGACTACAATTTTGATCCGGGGACGAATCTGGTGGATGTTTACATCCGGCGGCTGCGGGAAAAAATTGACGCGGGCTTTGAAGCCAAGCTGTTGCACACCGTGCGCGGCGCGGGTTATCTTTTGAAAGCACCCCCATGACCATTCGCACCCGGCTGACCCTCTGGTATGCGGGGATTTTAATTCTCTCCCTGCTGGTGATGGGGGTTGGCACCTACCAGGAAATCTCCGAACAATTGCGCCACGAACACCGGCGGCGGCCGGAAGATCACGCCCTGGATGAAACCGGGGAGATGGTGTTCCGGGTGGGGTTGCCGGCGGTGGCCCTGGGCCTCTTGGGCGGCTGGTGGCTGACGCGCCGGGCGCTGGCACCGATGGCGAAACTGACGGCAGCGGTGGAAAAAATTCATGAACATAATTTGAACACCCCCCTGCCCCGCAGCGGTTCGGGGGATGAACTGGACCGGCTGACGGAGGTGTTCAACGCCATGACCGCCCGGCTGGACGGCTCGTTCCATCGCATCCGGGAATTCACGCTGCACGCCTCGCACGAACTGAAAACCCCGCTCACCATCCTGTGCGGCGAAACCGAAACGGCCCTGCGGGATGAATCCCTTTCCCCGGAGGAACACGACCGGGCCGTCAGCCAGTTGGATGAACTGCGCCGCCTGGCGCGCATTGTGGACGGCCTGACCCTGCTCGCCAAGGCCGATGCCGGACAAATCGTCCTGAGCCGGGAGCCGTTACCATTGGCAGATTTGATCCGCGATAATTTTGCCGACGCCCAGATTCTGGCTGAGCCACAGGACATCCAAGTGGAACTCGACGCCTGCGATGCCGCCCAGGTTTGGGGTGACCGTCACCGGTTGCGCCAGTTGCTGCTCAACCTCACCGATAACGCAGTCAAATATAATCGGTCCCAGGGCCGGATCAACATGGCGCTCCGGCGGTTGGAGGGCGCGGTGGAATACACGATCACAAACACCGGCCCGGGCATTCCCCCGGAAATATTGCCCCGGGTGTTCGACCGGTTTTTTCGCGGCGACACTTCCCACGACCAGACGGTGGAGGGCTGCGGACTGGGCCTGAGCATCGCCCAATGGATTGTGACCGCGCATCAAGGAACCATCACCGTTGAATCCCCGGCGACCGGGCTGACGCAGGTCCGGGTTCGCCTGCCCCTTTACCCTCCCCCCGCATGAAATATTGGCTGATCATCCTTGGCATGGTGGGATTAACGGGTTGCGCCCGGTTTGAAACGCACCCCCTGGTTCCGGCGCAAACGGCGGCGCAACTCGAATCCCGCCGGCTGGATGACGCGGGATTGCGGGTTTTTCTGGAACAAAATCTCGGACACAAACTGGAGGTCTGGCCGCTGCCGGAATGGGATTTGAACACCCTGACCCTCGCGGCGTTTTATTATCACCCCAGCCTCGAAGTGGCCCGCGCCCAATGGGCGGTCGCCCGGGCGGCCATTAAAACCGCCAAAGGTCGGCCGAATCCCTCCATCACGGTCACGCCCGGTTACGACACCACCACCGCCATTCCCTCGCCGTGGATTCCCATGCTGAATTTTGACTGGCCCCTGGAGACGGCGGGCAAGCGCGACAAGCGGATCGCGGAAGCGCGCGAACTGGCTGAATCGGCCCGCTGGGATATCGTGACCACGGCCTGGCGGGTGCGTGCGAGCGTCCGGGACAGTCTGCTGGACTGGCGGGTGGCGGAAGATCGCGGTGCGTTGTTGGATCAGCAATACGACCGGCAACAACAAATCGCCAACCGGCTGCAACAGCGCGTGGAGGCCGGTGATGCCGCGCGTTCCGAACTCACCACGGCGCAGATTGCCCTGCACAAAACCCGGCTGGACCAATGGGATGCCCGGGCCAAAAGCAGCGATGCCCGCGCCCGGCTGGCCGGGGCGCTGGGGCTGGGCACCGAGGCCCTGGCGGGGGTCCGGCTGGTCTGTGAACCGGCCGCCACCCCGCCGCCGATCCTCAACTCCCCGGCGGCCCGACAACTGGCCCTCACCGGCCGGGCCGACCTTTTGGGTGCGCTCGCGGACTATGCGGCGGCCGAGGATGATTTACAGTTGGAAATTGCCAAACAATATCCCGACGTGCACTTCAGCCCCGGTTACCAGTTTAATCAGGGGGATAATCAATGGACGCTGGGACTCACGGTCGAGTTGCCCCTCCTGAACCAAAACCAGGGGCCGATCGCCGCCGCCAAAGCCCGGCGCCAACTGGCGGCCGCCCAATTCACGGCCCTGCAATCCCGGATCATTGGCGACTTGGACCGGGCGCTGGCCGCCGATCAACTGGCGGAACAATCGCTGGCTTCCGGCGAAACCCTGCTCACGGCGGAACGCGAGCAGGAAAACTCGGTTCAGGCGCAACAACAGGCCGGCACCGCCGATCAATTTGATCTGCTCAACGCGCAATTGGAACAGATCAACGCCCGGCTGGTGCAACAGGAGGGCCGGGCGCAGGTGCAGCGCACCCGGGACGCCCTGGAAGACGCCCTGCAACATCCGCTGGACTCCGCCACCGTGTCCGCCCTCCAACATTTGTCAGCAACGCCCCACCCCAAAAAATTACATCCATGAAAAAACTTGTTTTACCCGGGCTTCTGGCTTTGGCCGTTGGCGGACTGCTCCTGCTCATTGCCGCCAAATCTTCGAAAGCGGCGGATGCGGACGATGCCAAACCCTCCGGCACTGAGAAATCCGCCGACGCCGCCGGTCCCACCGTCAAACGCAATGCCAACGGTGAAATGGTGGTGACCCTCGACGCCGCCACCCAAAAGCGCATTGATTTGGCCGTGACGAATCCCGGAACCGCCGGCTGGCAGCCGGAAGCAACCGGTTATGGCCGGGTGCTCGACCCCGCGCCCCTGGCCTCGGCCATGGTGGATTGGGAGATCGCCCGGACCAGCGCCGAGGCATCCGCCCGGGAATATGAGCGGCTGAAAGTCCTGGCCGCCCAGGATAACGCCCCCGCGCGCGCTTTGGCCGCCGCACAATTGGCGGCCGACCATGACCGGCTGGCGTTGGCGGCTTGGAAAGCCCGGTTCGCGGGGGATTGGGGACCAGGGTTGGCCGGTCGCGACGATTTGGCGGAGTGGGTGCGTTCCCTGGCGGAACGGCATGATTCGTTGGTGCGGCTGGTTCTTCCCGCCAGTGAATCCCCGACCGAACCGCCGCTGAGCGCCACCTTGACCGTTTTTCCCGACGACCAGCAGGTGATCCCGGCGACATTCATTGAAAGCGGTTTGGGGGTGGACCCACAAACGCAGGGGCGAATTTATTTATTACAGGTGAAAAATCAAGCTTTGCCCACCGGGGCGGCGGTCACCGGCCGGTTGAGTCTGGCCGGCCCGGCATTGACCGGCGTCGTGGTTCCCGCCGCCGCAGTCCTGCGTCATGAGGGCCGGGGATGGATCTACCTGCAAACGGCCGGCGACGAATTCACCCGGCATGAAATCCCCCTGGATCGGATGACCACCAACGGCTGGTTTGTCAACACGGGTCTGACCGTCACGAACTGGGTGGTGACGGACGGCGCGCAAACCTTGCTGTCCACCGAATTGAGCGGCGGCGGGTTTAACACCGGAACCCGCGACTAAACCATGCTCCGCCAAATCGTCCAAATCTCTTTACGGAACCGCGGCGTGGTCATTGCGCTGGCGTTCGGACTGATCGCCTACGGGCTCCTGGTCGGGTCGTCGGCCAAACTGGATGTCTTCCCCGAATTCGTCCAGCCCCAGGCGACGATTCAAACCGAATCCCCGGGACTGGCTTCCGACCAGGTGGAAACCCTGGTCACCCGCCCGGTGGAGAATGCCTTGAACGGTGTGGGCAACCTGGAGTCCATCCGCTCCGAATCCATCCAGGGATTGTCGGTGGTGACGGCGGTGTTCAAGGAGGGCACGGACATCCATGTGGCGAGGCAGATGCTTTCGGAACGACTGGCACAACTTTCCGGGGAACTCCCGGTGGGGGTCAAAGCGCCGACCATGGAACCGCTCACCTCCTCGACCATGGACTTGCTGAAGATCGGATTGCTCTCACAAACCCTGTCACCCATGGATCTCAGAACCTTTGCCGACTGGACGATCCGCCCCCGTTTATTATCCGTGTCCGGGGTGGCGGCGGTGAAAGTTTTTGGCGGCGAAGTGCGGCAGTTGCAAATTCAAGTGCAGCCGGAACGATTGCAATCACTGGGCTTGTCCCTGACGGAGGTCTTGACGGCGGCCCGGGAAGCCACGGGTGTGCGCGGCGCGGGATTTGTGGACACCCCCGCCCAACGGCTGGTTTTACAAACCGAGGGACAGTCGCTCTCCCCCGAAGCGATTGGCAATGTCGTGGTCGCCCGGCGCGACGGCCAGGTTCTCCGACTGCGGGATGTGGCCTCCGTCATCGCCGGGGCCGAACCCAAATTCGGCGACGCCCTCATCAACGGCCGACCGGGCATCCTGATGACCATGGCCAGCCAATATGGGGCGAACACCCTGGACGTGACCCGTGACGCGGAACGCGCCCTCGAGGACATGAAACCGGTATTTGCCGCCGAAGGCATTGAGTATGTGCCCGCCCTGCACCGCCCGGCCACCTTCATCGAGCACGCCCTCAAGAACATGCGATCCTCGCTGTTGCTCGGCGCGGTGCTCGTGGCCGGGGTGCTGTTTTTCTTCCTGCTGGATTTGCGCACGGCGCTGATTTCGTTCATGACCATCCCCCTTTCCCTGCTGACGGCCATCATCGTGCTGGATCACTTTGGCGTCACCCTCAACACCATGACCCTGGGCGGGCTGGCGGTGGCGATTGGCGTGGTGGTGGATGACGCGATTATTGATGTGGAAAACATCCTGCGGCGGCTGCGGGAGAATTTGCGGCGCCCCGACCCGCAACCACTTTTCAACGTGGTGCTGGAGGCCTCGCTCGAAGTTCGTTCCGCCGTGGTCTACGCCACCTTCATCGTGGCCCTCGTCTTCGTGCCAGTACTGACGATGTCCGGTCTGCAGGGGCGCTTTTTCGCGCCCCTCGGATATGCGTTCATCCTGGCCATCCTGGCCTCGCTGGCCGCCGCCCTGACGGTCACCCCGGCGCTGTGCTACGCCCTGTTGTCGCACCGCCGGCCGCATGCGGAACCAGTTTATCTCCGGTGGCTGAAAACCGGGCACCGTCGGACCCTGCAAGCCATTTCAGCTTGGCCGAAAACCATCATCCTGACCACCGGGCTGATTTTCCTGGCGGCGCTGGGTACGCTGCGGTTCTTTGGCGGGGAATTCATGCCGGCCTTTCGCGAAGGCCATTTTGTGGTGGGAATCACGATGGCCCCGGGCACCTCGCTGGCGGAGATGAACCGCGTGGGCGCCCTGATCTCGGCGGATCTGTTGAAGCTCAGGGAAATCCGCAGCGTATCGGAACAGATCGGTCGCGCCGAAGGTGGCGAAGACACCTGGGGATCGCACCGGGGCGAGATGCATGTGGAATTGAAGGCGATGCCCGGTGAGGACGAGGAAAAGGTGCAGGATGAAATCCGCACCGTATTGGCCGCCTATCCCGGCCTCGAAACCGAGGTGGTGACCTTTCTCGACGACCGCCTGGGCGAAACCATCGCCGGAGAAACGGCGGCGGTGGTGGTCAATATCTTCGGAGACGATTTGGACGTGCTGGATCAAAAGGCGCAGGAAGTGGCGCGCGTGTTGGGCCGGGTGCCGGGGGCGGCGGATGTGCAGGTGGCCGCCCCACCGGGGGCCCCAAGCGTGATGATCAAACTGCGCCCGGAACGATTGACCCAATTCGGCTTTCGCCCGGTGGAAGTGCTGGAGGCCGTGCAGACCGCTTATCAAGGCGAAACGGTCGCCCAGACCTACGAAGGCGGCAAAGTGTTCGATGTCACCGTCGTCCTGGATCCCGCCGCCCGGCGGCAACCCGAGACCATCGGCCGGTTGCGGGTCAGTAATTCGGACGGCATGAGCCTGCCCCTGTCGGAGCTGGCGGAGGTATATCCGACCACCGGACGTTACGCGATTTTACATGATGGCGCCCGGCGGCGGCAGACCATCACCTGTAATCCGGAGGGACGCGACGTGGACTCATTTGTGGTGGAGGCGAAAAAACAGGTCGCCAGCCAGGTTTCGTTTCCCCCCGGGGTTTACGCGGAGTTCAGTGGCGCGGCCGAGGAGGCGCAAAAGGCGCAAAAGGAATTATGGCTGCATTCCCTGCTCGCGGGGGCGGGGGTGATCCTGCTGCTCTGCCTGGTTTTCCACAAAGCGAGCCACCTGTTTTTGGTGTTGGCGAACCTGCCCTTCGCCCTGGTCGGCGGAGTGCTGGCCATCTTCTTGGTGGGTTATTTCGGGAGCGGTGCGTCTCTTTCGCTGGGCACCCTGGTCGGATTCGTGACGCTCTTTGGCATCACCATGCGTAATTCCATCATGATGATCTCACACTTTGAACATCTGGTGAATCAGGAAGGCATGACTTGGGGTTTGGCGGCCGCCACACGGGGCGCCACCGAACGGCTGGTGCCCATTCTCATGACGGCGCTGGTCACCGGCCTGGGACTTTTGCCGCTCGCCCTGGGCGGCGGCGAGGCGGGCCGGGAAATTGAAGGCCCCATGGCCCTGGTGATTTTGGGCGGACTGGTGACATCCACCCTGCTCAATCTGCTGGTTCTGCCCACCCTGGCCCTGCGTTACGGCCGTTTTGGCGGGACCAAGACGGAATAAACCCGGATCTCCGATTTGCCCGTCCGGCGCACACCGTTATTTGGCCTTTAAAACCGGCGTAAGCGTGACAAAAAAAACATCGTTCGCGCGCAGGTCGAAGGCGCGGGAGAATTTTCCATCCCCGGCCACCGTCGCCGTTTCCCGAAACAGCGGCGCATCCGTGGTGAGGCGGGCCAAACCGGCCTCCTGCATGCGCGTCAATTGATCCGGGGCGCCCCATTCCAAATATTGGGTGTAAGGATCATTGCGTTGATAACCCGTGCCATGCGCTTCGAGCGCATAGGCGCCGGGTTTGAGACCGGTGAGTTGCAGCGTCACGGAACCCTTCGGCGCGGGGGGGCGCACGCGGGCGAACAGGGTTTGATCCAGAAAATTGGTTTGCGGGGACGGATGCGTGAGATCCCAGAACAAAACCTGCACCCCGCCGGCCGCGTCCCGGCATACCCGGGCGTGTTCATCGGCCGTGGCCAACTCACGGTCGCCCAGCTCATTCAGATAGCGATACGCAAAATACGCGGGCTTGCGGATGCCCTGCAAATTGAGCAGGCCAAAACCGCCATGGAACGGTTTCACCGGCACGCCCGCCTCCTCAAAAATATCGCTGAACACCCAGTAGGACATCGAATCCGCCGAGCGGCCGGCGTGCCGGATTTGTTCGAGGATATACGGCGCGGAAATATAATCGTCATGCACCGGATCGCGCGAGGAGTAGGAGGCGCTCCATTCGGTGATATCCAGTTCCAGATTCGTCATCACGGATTGGTGGATGAGGTTGCGGACATGGATAACATCATCCGCCACGCCCTGCAGGTTGGTGCCCAGCGCCTCGCCATGCGTGCCGAATTCATCCACGGCCCCGGCGACGTTATAGGAGTGGGTGCTGATAAAATCCAGCGGCACGTGGTTGCTGGCGCAAAAATCAATCGTCTCGTTAATCCAGCCGCAGCCCGCCGTGGCGGGGCCCCCGGTCAGATAGTCGGGATTCACGGCCTTGATCGCCCGCACGGTGCGTTCGTAGAGCTGAAAATAATCCGCCTGGGTGCCGGTCCAAAAAATCGGGAGATTCGGTTCGTTCCAGACTTCAAACCGCCAGTGCCGGACCTCGTCGGCACCATAACGCTCGGTCAGATGTTCGGCGAACGCGTGCATGAAGGCCGCCCAGCGATCCAGGCTTTTCGGCGGCGTGACATTTCCGCGCCACCAAAAGGTGGTCTTGGAGCCGCTCGCCAGCGCCGCCGGCATGAAGGACAACTCGACGAACGGCCGCAGGCCCGCAGCCAGAATCTGATCGTAGAGCGCATCCACATACTGCCAGTTATAATGCACACCGCCCTGCGGGTCTTCGTAATAGACGCCCATGTCGTCGGTGAACACCCCGTGAAAGCGGATGGATTCAAAGCCCAGTTCATCATGGCAGAGCCGGAGTTGCCGCTGCCAGTCGCCGCGCAAGCCCTCATTCGCCCGGCCCGCGCCGACACAGGCGCGATACATCCGGTTGATCGGCGTGGAGGCTTCCTCAAGGTTGGCGGCGATCACCCGGCCTGCGGGCGCCGGCGCATCCGCGCCCGGCGACCGGAACGGGACCGACAAGAGCAAGACCATCAGCCAGGGGAGAACGGACTTTGTTTTCGGGGTGAACAAATTCATCCCTTGTTTTACTCCATCGCCGCCGGTTTGGCAATTTCGTGTGTCGGCCGGGCGGGCGGGGTGTAAACGGGCAGGGTTCCGGCCAGCGCCTGCTTGACATACACCCCGAACTGCGGCGAGGGCGTGTAATTCCAGTCTGAAATCAGGGTCGGCCCGGCAGCGGGATGCAAATCCCAGGCGGTGAACGACCACTGGTGGGCTTGAATGGCTTGCAGGACATGCAGCAACCAGTTGTCGGCGGGCGCGCTTTTGCTGGGGCCCGAACGACCGCCGAATTCACTCACGATGACCGGTAATTGGGCGCTTGCCCGCTCCATTTTGGCAATCCAAGCATAAACGCTATCGCCCTTGTTGTCGTAGCAATGATTCGAATAAATGACGCCCTGGCCCCCGGGGTCCGCCAGTTGCCGGCCGGCGAGAATGCCGGAGAAGTCGTAGGCCCAGTCCAGCCCCCCGGCGATGACCACGTTTTTGGCCCCGGTGGCCCGAATCGTGTCCAACAGTTCCTGCATGCCGACGCACTGGTAGGTTTGGGCCGGCTGCCGCCGCGTGTTGGGTTTGTCCTTGATCCAGCCGCCATGCTGCCAGATCTCCCAGGAGACATCGTGCGGCTCATTATATAAGTCAAAGATCACCGCCGGTTCATTGGCGTAGCGCGGCGCGAAATCCTTCCAGAAGGCGACGCTGTTGAGGTCGGGCATGGAATGCTGGCCGATGTTCCGGCCCCACTCGTTGCAATCCGACCAGTGGAGATCCAGAATGATGTAACAATGCTGCGTCGCGCAGGTGTTGACCACCTGCCGCACCAGTTCCCGGTAAGCCCGGCCGCCATCCGTTTGTTCCCGCGCCTTCCCGAACCAACGATCCTGGGACAGCGGCAGGCGGATAATGTTCACGCCCCAATCCTGAATCGCCACGTTGACGGTTTTCAGAATGCGGCCCTCGCCATCGCTGGTGAATTCCATATCCGCCGCATTGACGCCCCGCAACCGCACCGGTTGGTTGTGACTGTCGAGGATCCGCGTCCCCACCACTTTCAATGGCGTGAGCCCCCGCGCTTGGTCCGATTTGACGACCGTGGGCGACTGGCAACCCGTGATCACCGTCAGCAGGAAGGCCGCCGGCAACCATCGGGCAAGAGAGCCGATTCGGAGTATGAAATTCATAAATTATTGTTCGCAGACCACCGGTCAACGGGTTGATCCATAAAGCCCGGCGCATTTCAATGCGACGGGTTGCCGACAACATGCCAGAAATCGTCCGGCTTGGCTTGTCACGACTTTAAATGACATCGCGCCTGCGGGGACGACACAGACGGGTTCATCCGTCCGCATCGCCGGCGGCCGGCGGCGGCATTTCCACCCGGCTGAGCACTTCGCCCCGGCTCAATTTCGTGCGCAAAATCTGGCCGGGCCGGACCTCGTGGGCCTGGTGGAGAATCCGGCCGGTGGCGGCGTCCAGGGTGATGGAGTAACCGCGCGCCAGCACCTGATCCGGCCCCAGCAGGTTCAACTGCCGCACCACTTGCCGCAGCCGTTCCCGGCGCAGTTTGAGCGCCAGGGCCGGACGAACGCGCAGGAACCGACCGGTCAGATGCTGCAGGGCCGTGGTCCGGTCGCGGGTGGCGGATTTGACGCACCGCAGCAAACCCGCCTGCAAATCGTCCAATCGCAGCAGGGCATCATCCAGCCGGCGGCGGGGATGCCGGCGGGCGAGGCGGCCGTGCCATTGCGCCAGTTCATCCACCGCCGCCGCCAACCGGCGGCGCAGACGCGCGCGCAATCGTTCCGGTGCGCCAGCCACAAATTCGCGGCTGGCAAACACGCCCTCGGTGATGATTTCCGCCGCCGCGCTCGGGGTGGCGGCGCGAAAGTCGGCCACGAAATCGCTGATGGTGAAATCAATTTCATGACCAATGGCGGAGACCACCGGCAGGGAGGATTCAAAAATCGCGCGGGCGACGACCTCCTCATTAAAGGCCCACAAGTCCTCCAGACTGCCGCCGCCGCGCGTGATCAGAATCAAGTTCAACTGGGGTTGTCCGGCCGGGGATGACGCACTCCATTCGTTCAGCAAACGAATGGCGGCGGCGATTTCCGCCGCCGCCCCGTCACCCTGCACGCGGCAGGGCACGAGGACGATTTCCAGGCCCGGATTCCGGCGCTGGACGACATGCAGAACATCCCGGATGGCCGCGCCGGTCGGCGAGGTCACCAGGCCGATGCGCTGGGGATAGGCCGGCAGCGGACGTTTCCGTTCCGGCGCGAAGAGCCCGCCGGCGGCGAGCTTTTGCTTGAGTTTTTCAAAGGCGGCCTGCAGCGCCCCGATCCCCTGCAATTCGACGGCGCGCACGATCAACTGATACTGGCCGCGCGCTTCATAGACGGTCAGATCGCCCTGCAGCAGCACTTTCTGGCCGTCGGCCAGCAGGTCGCGGGCGGCGGCCGCGGTACCGCGAAACAAGACGCAACTCAACTGCGCCCCGGCGTCCTTGAGTGAGAAATAGGCGTGCCCGGAACTCTGCACCCGGAGATTGGTGACTTCACCGCCGACCCAGACCTGACCGACGGATTTTTCCAGCAACCGCTTGACCTGCGTGGTCAGTTCGCTGACGGTTAATACCCGGCGGAGTTCCTCTTTGGGAAACAGCTCGCCAAAATCCCATTGAGATTTGGTTGGTTTAGCCATGGGGCGCGGGGAACGGAGGTCACCCGCCCGGACAGGGTAAACGCGAAATTAAAAAATCCAAGGAGCAAAACCGGCGGGCGTCATCGCCCCGTGCATCCCGAGTTGGTTGGTGAGGTCGGACCGGTGCGCGCCTTTGAACTCGACGACGTGTCGTCTCGTCCAAAAGCGGCGACGTGTCGCCGCACTCCAAAGGCGATCGCCTGAAAACCGACCATCCCCCGGCGGTAGGCGCCCCCCGATGGCTAGTGAACTGAAAAAGTGCCGGTGCTGATGTCCGGCTGATCACCCTTAGTATCGTAGGAGGTGGCGTGGTAGGTTCCGGCCTGCGGCTGGGAGTAGGTGACCTGACTGTAAACCTTGGTGCCCGCCATGGCGGCCGGGCTGGTGTATTTTAACTGGAGCATCGCGCCAATCGGACTGTAGGGCGTGAAGGTGAAAGTGCCCTGGGACGGGGTTCCGGAATTATCCGAGTTGCTCTCAGTCTGGCTGAATGTTCCATTACTGTTGAAGGTGACCACATCCACGGTGCCGCTGAGGTCATTGGTGGCATAAACCGTGCCGGACAGCGATGATGGAACCAGGTTGGCAACCGTCTTCAGGCCCAGCCCGCTGATGCTGTTGCTGCCGTTGTCCTGATTGGTGAACAAACAGAAATTATTGGCGACGAAGGTCAAATAAACGGACCCGCCGTAATTGGTGGCCGACGGCGGGGCCGTCACGGTGAGCGTTAACTGGGCGTTGGTGACGCCGATGGTCTTGTAGGTGTAATCGCCCACGTCGGTATCGTGGTTGGTGTCGGATGCCGTCATGCTGAAAGTGCTGGCGTCAAAAGCGACCGTGGCCGTGGATTCGTCGCTGCGGGTGGTGCGGGCCTCATAGCCATTCAGTGAAGCGGGGGCGAAGGGAGAAGCGGACGGAAACACAAAGCCGCCGTAGGCCTCGCCCTGGAGGGCGCCGTCGGCATCATAGGAACTGCGATAAAAAAGACCGTGGTTGGTGGCTAAAAATGCGGCCACCAGATAATTGGTTTCCAGATTTGTGTCCACCAGGGTGAACAAGGCTCCGACCGGGCTATAGGATTGGTAGTTATAGGAGTAGGACTGGACCTGGCCGGACGATCCGGTCTTGGTGAGCGTGCCATTGCCGAACACCACGGTCGTCACCCCGCCACCGCTGATAAACAAGGCGGTTTTCCCCGCCACCGAGCTTGGTGGAAGGTTGGATGAAGCGGCCAGGCTGATGTTCCCAGTGTCCCCGTTATTGGCGTTGGAGAAAGTGCCGGTGCCATCAGCGTTAAACGTCAAATAACCTGAAAAACCGCCGCTCTGATTGGTGAAAGGCGCTGCGGGGGTGATGACCAACCGGGCGAAATTGGCCTCTAACTTGGTGTAGGCGTAGGTGCCGACCGTGTAGTTGTCATTGGTATCGGTGGCGCTCTGACTATACGTGTCCGTGCCGAAGCCAACCGTGATGACTGAGCCGCCGCTGGGAGTGACGGTGGCCACCAAACCGGCCAGCGAAGCCGGGGCCGGGTCGGCTTTAAGATTCACAAAACTGACCGTGTTGGTCGCCGACACATGATTCAACGTGTCCACGGCATAGGCTTGAATGGTGTTGGTACCCGAGATGAGGGTTAGACTGGTGGTGAACCAATTGGTGAAGCCATTGGCGGTGGAGGCCGTCAACCAACCGCCCTCGTTTAATTGGTAATTCACCTGCGCCACGATCACGTTATCCGTCACCGTGCCGGTCACGGTGTAAACCGAATTACTGACGTGTAAATTGGGGGTTGGGGCGGTGATGGTCAGCGTGGGGATGTTGGTGTCCGCAAAATTGGCCGTGAAGGTCAGATTCGACGCCATTACAAACGTCAGAATGGGGTTCGTGGTCGTCAGACTGCCCGTCCAATCGGTGAAGGCAAAGCCCGGCTTCGCCGTCGCCGTCACAGAATACGTTTTGCCGATTTGCAACGGTACGCCGTTGTAATTCGTGCTGAGCACACCCCAGCCGGGTTGATTGGTCAGCACCGTCAGTGCCGCGCTAACCACATAGGCCACGCTCAACCGGTTGGTCAGCGAATCATTCCCGCTGGTGTCCACCGCATAAACGGCCAGCGTGTTCGTGGGCTGCGTCAGGGTCACCTGGGTCGTCCAGTTGCTCCCGCCATTGAGCGTCAACTGCGTCCAGCCGTTGCTGTTCAATTGGAACCAGACACTGCGCACCGCCACGTTGTCGGCCGCCGTGCCCGTCACCGTCAGCGCCGCGCTGGTCTCCGTCGCATTCGGCACCGGCGAGGTGATCGCCACCGTCGGCCGGTTCGTGTCCACGAAGTTCGCCGTGAAGGTCAGATTCGACGCCATCACAAACGTCAGGATGGGGTTCGTGGTCGTCAGACTGCCCGTCCAATTGGTGAAGGCGAAGCCCGGCTTCGCCGTCGCCGTCACGGAATAAGTCTTGCCGATTTGCAGCGGTACGCCGTTGTAGTTCGTGCTGAGCACGCCCCAGCCGGGTTGATTGGTCAGCACCGTCAGTTCCGCGCTGACCACATAGTTAAAGGTCACGGTGTTGGTCGGAGAAATGTTGCCGCCGCTGCCATCGGCGGCGACCCCGGCGGGGCCGTCGAATTGCGCCGCCGCACCGGCCCCATCGGCATAGCCGGTGCTGGCGACCGAGTTGGTCACGTCAAACGTGTCGCCCGCCAGCGTGGATACCACGCCGGCCGGGGAGAGCTTGCGGATCAAGTTATTTCCATAATCAGCCACAAAAACATCGTCATACCCATCCACGGCGGTGCCGATGGGCGATTTGAACACGGCGGCGGCGGCGGGGCCATCGGCGTAGCCGGCATTGCTGTTCCCATTGGTCAGGTCAGAAATATCGCCCGCCAGGGTGGTGACCACACCCGCCGGAGTGATTGTGCGAATCAGATTATTGAAACAGTCAGCCACCAAGAGGTTGCCGGAACGGTCCAGCGTGGTGCTGATGGGAAAGTGAAACGCCGCGCCGACCCCCGAACCATCGGCGTACCTGCCATTGGAGCCACCGTTATAGCCGCCATTGGTCAGGTCATAAATGTCCCCCGCCAGGGTGGTGACCACCCCGGCCGCGGTGATCTTGCGGATCAAATTGTTGTAGGCATCCGCCACATAGACATTGCCCAAATCATCCACGGCCACATCGGTGGGGTAGTTAAACCTGGCGTTGGTGCCGGGACCATCGGCATAGCCGGCGTTGGCGGCGTTGGAACCACCGTTATAGCCGCCATTGGTCAGGTCGTAAATGTCCCCCGCCAGGGTGGTGACCACCCCGGCCGTGGTGATCTTGCGGATCAAATTGTTGTAGGAGTCGGCCACAAAAAGGTTGCCGGCGCCATCCACGGCCAGACCGGCGGGAGAGTTAAACTGCGCCGCCGCAGCGAGCCCGTCGGCATAGCCGGCATTGTTCGCACGGTTGTAACCGCCATTGGTCAGGGCATAGGTGTCGCCCGCCAGGGTGGTGACCACCCCGGCCGGGGTGAGCCGACGGATCAGGTTGTTTCCGGAATCGGAAACATAAATGTCGCCGGCAGCATCCACGGCGGTGCTTTTGGGAGAATTGAACCAGGCGTTGGTCCCCAAGCCATCGGCGTAACCGGCATTGTTATTCCCATTGGTCAAATCATCGGTATCCCCCGCCAGTGTGGTCACCACGCCGGCCGCCGTGATTTTTCGGATCAAGTTATTATTGTTGTCAGCCACATACAAAAAACCGTCGCTGTTAATGTCTTCGGCATAAGTGCGGAGGGTGTTGGGCCCGGGGGTGAGGGACAGGGTCGCCGACCAATTGGTCCAGTGGTTGGTCGTGGAGGCAAGCGTCCAGGCTCCGTTGTTGAGCTGATACCAGACGCCGGCCACGCCGGAAACATCGCCGGCGTTGCCGGTGACGGTGAACAGGCCGGCGCCCACCTGTTGACCGGCGGTGAGATTGAGGTTGGTGACGACCGGCTTGACGGAGGTGCGCAGGACGGTCAGGGTGGCGGCCGCGCTGGCGGCTCCGACCACGTTTTCCGCCGTGACGGAATACTGATTTCCACTGAGGGCCGGGGAAACATTGGACACCACCAGGCTGGCCGCCGTGGCACCATTGATGGGGACGCCATTGGCAAACCATTGGTAGCACAGGGGTGCGCTGCCGGTGGCGGTGACACTGAAGACGGCGTTGGAGCCGGTGCCGGCGGTTTGGTTCACCGGCGGTGCGCTGAAGACCGGTGGCACATCGAAGGGCACACTGTCGGAACGGGTCAAGGCCAGCGAATTGGCGGGGCCATTGGCGGCGTTGGCAGCCCGGGGGGCGGGGTTGGGGAGGGAAAGAAATATTTGAGTTGAACTCACACCGCCGGACTCATAACCCGTGAGGTAAGTCCCGGTGAAAGATAGGGTATGGGGGCTATAGGAACCCATCACCTCCGTCTGTCCTACGGAAATGCCATAGAATGTATCCCCGGCTTCCATCTCCGCCAAACCGCCGTCATTGGCCCTCCCGCTGGTCAGCGGGGCGAAGAAAAGCTCGCCGTCCGCCGCGAAAATCGCTTTGAGCGTTCCCGAGGCAACGCCGGAATACGTTCCCGAATAGGCCCCCGCCCCACTTTGGTAGGGCCCCAGAGGAGATTCGAGGCCGCCGTAAGGATACACGGATAAACCATTGGTAAAATCCAGTTCGAGGTAGCATTGTCCTCCCCCAAAGGAGCCGTAACCGCTGAATAGGCTGTTGGTAAATTCGACGTTGCCACCCTTATCCAGACTGCCCTGGGCGTAGAAGGCGATTCCCTCGCCCGGATCAAAACCAATCACGGTGGCTTGCTGGTTGGTGCTCACAAAGACTGCGAAACTGTTCCCGCTCTGACTGTCGTTGACGTAGTTATCGGATACCTGGCCGGCGTAAATGCCGCTGTAATCATGCTTGTCGAATTTCTGTCGCAACAATGATTCGGTGGCGTAGGCCGGTTCGCCCACGAGGATCCCGCCGAACGTGTAATCCGGGAGAGAGTTGTGGCGGTAATTATCGCCGCTGAACTGTGGGACCAGGCTGCGCACGGAGGTAGTGCCGGCAAAATAATTGCCGAGGTCCAGCGAGAACGAAGCCTTGGGGCTGATCGGCACCGGCCCGTTGAGGGACAGGAGGATGTTGGTCAGGTCGGTGCGAAATTTCGCCTCTTTGTCCAGCTCATCCTCATTCAGAACAAACAGCCCCTGGCCGGGCTGGCGTTGGTTACGGATAAATGCGGAGGCGGCCTGGTAGCTGGCAATGGCGCTGGTCAGGGCGGTTTTTGAATTGGCCAGATCCGCCGCACTGTTGGGCTTGAGCAGGCTGGGATAGGTGGCCAGCACTTCTTGGATGGTCAAGTCATCGGCGGTGGAAAGCGACTGCAATTGGGAGGCCACAAAGTCGAAATTCTGCGCGTTCAGCGTGTAGCCCAGAAACTCCCCGGCCTCAAGTTCGGCCTGCATGAGCAAAAGGTCGCCGTAATCCACGGTGACAGCCTCCTGCGAGGTTTCGGCGGCGGTGAGCGTGAGGGTGAATCCGGGATCGGCGATGCGGGCGAGATTGGTCCAAGAGGCCCCCAGCGCGGGAATGACGGTGGAGCGGTAAAAGGCAATGGCCACCGAGGAGTTTTCCGAGGGGAGGAGGGTTTTGCCATTGGCCCCCTTGGGGAGGGTGGCCGTCCAGTCGTAGAGATTCCGCCCGGCGGCGGCAAAGCCAAGGCTGGTCAGGAAATTGCTGCCGGCCGGCTGTTGCGGCAGGACCAGCAACCGCGTGACCGCCAGCAGGGCGTTGGCGGTTTCATTGGTGGGCGACAGGGTGACGGCGGAGCTAAAATCCGCATAGGCACCGGCCAGATTATGGGCCGCCAGGGCGGCGCGGCCCAAGGTCACATCCTCGTCGGCGGTTTGCGCGGACAAGGTGGCGGAGGCAAAACAGAGCGCCAGGATGAGCGGGAGTCGTTTATGGCTTTTCATTTGGGTTACTTTTGGTTACTGAGAAGGATGGAGTTGGTGGTAAATTGGCCGGAAAATAAATCCCATTGAATGGTCGCCTCAGGCACATGCCAGACGATTGCACCGGCCCGGCCTTCCGCCCGGACTTCCGCGCGGGCGAGGTGAACGGGCTGGGAGGCGGTTTGCAGGGTGACGCCTTCGAGGCGGCAGACCAGCGGGCCGGCCCGGGTGACCGGATAGACCCGTTGCGCCTGCAATCGCGGCGTATTTTCACCGGGAAAACACACACTGAATTCCCGCCCCTCGAACGCGGCCCGCTTGGCCACCGGCACCCATTCGCAATGCAGGTCGTCAAGCCAGTTGGTTTGCGGACGGGGACTGGTAAAATTCAACTGAATGTCCCGGACCACCATGACCGGGAGCAGTTTAACGCTGAAAAATCCCATGCGTCGGTGTTCGGGGGAAACACTTTTGATTTTCCAGACGGCGTCGGGTTCCAGGGAATTATCGGCGTAATCGGTGACTTCCATGTCCGTCGCCGCAAAAGAAACAATCCGCGCACCGGCCAGGCCATCCGCAGGGAATGAATCCGCCGCCCCTCCCCTGGCCGCCAGAGAAGCGACCGCCAACAGGCAAAGCAAGACCTTGAGGAGCCGCGACGGATTGGTTGGCCCCCTCATTGGCTGCGATTTCAACTTCGAGTTCATTTCCTCGGGTTGACCCACTGAATAAACCACTGGCGCAAAACCACTAATTAACGTTGTTGCCCATGATAAGCATTTGAAGCCCAATGTCAAAGGAAATCGGTTTATTTTGCCAGATTCCCGGCGGCGCGAAGCGCGGTTGAAACCCGACGCAAAAAAGGGAATCTTCCTTGCGGAAGATTCCCCTGGAGAATGGTTTTATTAGGATTTCAGGTGCGGGCGGCCGGGCGCTTGGCGGCGGCGTCCAGAATGGTGGTCAGCACGCTGTTGGGCACCTGTTCAAAGTTCAACGGCTCCATGGAGTAGGAGGCGCGCCCCTTGGACAGGGAGCGGATGGCGGTGGAGTAGCCGAACATTTCGGCCAGCGGCACCTGGGCGTTGAGAATGGTCTGACCGTGCTTGGCCTCGATGCCGTTGATGACGCCGCGGCGGCGGTTGATGTCGCCGAGGAGATCGCCCTGATATTCATCGGGCGTGGTGCACTCGACCTTCATGATGGGCTCGAGCAGAATGGGGCCGGCCTTCTTGAAGGCGTCCTTCAAGGCAAAAATACCGGCCATCTTGAAGGCGAGTTCGTTGGAGTCCACTTCGTGGAAGGAGCCGTCCACGACTTCGACCTTGATGTCGATGACCTGGTAGCCGCAGTAAACGCCGCCTTTGATGGCCTCTTCGATGCCGTTGATGACGGCGGGGATGTATTCCTTGGGAATGGTGCCGCCGACGATTTCGTTGGTGACTTCCACGCCCTTGCCCTTTTCATTGGGCATGACCTTGATGCAGGCGTGGCCATACTGACCGCGACCGCCGGATTGACGGATGAATTTGCCCTCGCCCTCGGCGGGTTTGGTGATGGTTTCGCGGTAGGCGATCTGCGGGGCGCCGGTGTTGGCGGAAACGTTGAATTCGCGCTTGAGCCGGTCGCAGATGATTTCCAAATGCAACTCGCCCATGCCGGCGATGATAAGTTGGCCGGTTTCCTCGTTGGTGAAGCAACGGAAGGTGGGATCTTCTTCCGCCAGGCGTTGCAGGCCTTCGGACATCTTGTCGCGATCCTGCTTGGTCTTGGGTTCCACGGCCATGGAAATCACGGGCTCGGGGAAGGTCGGCGGTTCAAGGGTGACGTCGTAATCCTCATCGCAAAGGGTGTCCCCGGTGGTGATGTTGCGCAACCCCACGAGGGCGGCAATATCGCCGGCAAAGACTTCGTTAATGTCCTTGCGTTCGCTGCCCTGAATGACCATGAGCCGGCTGACGCGCTCGCGTTTGCGGGTGCGGGGATTGTAAATGTTGTCACCTTTTTTCAAGTGACCGGAATAGACGCGGAAGAACACCAGCTTGCCGGCATAGGGATCGGTCCAGAGTTTGAAGGCCAGCGAGCAGAACTTATTAAAGTCGCTGGTTTCCACATGGACGGGGTTTTCGGTGCCGACTTCCAAACCTTCGGCGCCGGGAACATCGAGGGGACCGGGCAGATAATCCACCACGGCATCCACCAGCACTTGGACGGCTTTTTTCTTGAAGGCGGAGCCGCACAGGACAGGGACCAATTCGATTTTGCAGGTGAGCCGGCGGATGGCCGCCTTCAAGGTCGGGGCGTCCACGGGTTTCTCTTCCAAAACCATTTCGGCGATGGTGTCGTCCTTGTTGGAGACGGCTTCGATCAATTCCGCCAGGGCGGCCTTGGCGCGCTCCTGATATTCGGCGGGAATGGCGGTGACTTCATAGCCGAGACCCTCGTTGGTGAGGTCGCCCTCGCCCCAGATGAAGGCCTTCTGGTTGACGATATCAATAACGCCGGCAAATTTGTCTTCGGCCCCGATGGGCAGGAAAATGGGGAAGGCATACGCCCGCAGCTTGGTGCGCATGTCGTTGAGGGCATTGTCAAAGTTGGCGCCAATGCGATCCATCTTGTTGACGAAGGCGATACGGGGCACTTTGTATTTGGTGGCCTGGCGCCAGACGGTTTCGGACTGGGGCTGCACCCCGGCCACGCCGCAGAATACGGCCACGGCCCCGTCGAGCACGCGCATGGAGCGTTCGACTTCGGCGGTGAAATCCACGTGTCCGGGCGTATCAATGATGTTGATCCGGTGGGCAATGTCCTTGAACGCCTTGTAAATCTGGTCCTCGCCGGGCTTGATGCATTTCTGGGTCCAGAAACAGGTGACGGCGGCGGAGGTGATGGTGATGCCGCGCTCGCGTTCCTGCTCCATCCAGTCGGTGACGGTGTTGCCGTCATCCACGTCGCCGATCTTGTGGATGAGGCCGGTGTAAAAGAGGATCCGCTCGGTGGTGGTGGTTTTGCCGGCGTCAATGTGCGCGGCAATGCCGATGTTGCGGGTGCGCTCGAGGGTGTATTGCCGCCCGGGGGCGTTCACCGGTTTGGTCGGTTCAGTAGTGGCTGCGCTCATGTTTTTTAAAATGTGGTTTTAGGGTAATGAAAACGCCCCGACAACTTCGTCGGGGCGCGAATCCGGGAAGTTGTTTACCAGCGGAAGTGGGCGAAAGCTTTGTTGGCCTGGGCCATTTTGTGAACTTCGTCGCGTTTGCGGATGGCATTCCCCTGCCCTTGATAGGCTTCGAGGATTTCGGCGGCCAGCGCGTCGCGCATGGGCTGGCCCTTGCGGGCGTCGGCGAAATCCACGATCCAGCGGAGCGCGAGGGCGGCCTGACGGTCGCTCGGGATTTCCAAGGGAACCTGGTAGGTGGCGCCGCCCACGCGGCGGGCCTTGGTTTCAATGCGCGGCTTGGCATTGTCCACGGCGCGCTGCAAAATCTCGATGGGATTGCTGGCGGGATTCTTTTCCGAGATGCTGTCAAAGGCACCGTAAACAATGCGCTGGGCGGTGTTTTTCTTGCCGGAGTGCATCACGGTGTTTACCAACCGGGAAACCAAGGCGCTTTGAAACTTGCCGTCTTTGGAAACCGGACGTCTGGTGGCTTGTCGTCTGCGGGACATGAAATATTTTGGTTAAAAGGCGTTAAAAGGCGTTAAAAGGCGTTAAAAGCGTTGAATGATCATGAGATCACTTGGCGGCGGCGGCGGGTTTGGCGGCTTTGGGGCGCTTGACGCCGTATTTGGAGCGGCTGACGCGGCGTTTTTCCACGCCGGCGGCATCCAGCGTGCCGCGCACGATGTGGTAGCGGACACCGGGCAAATCCTTCACGCGGCCGCCGCGCACCAGGACAATCGAGTGCTCCTGGAGGTTGTGGCCCTCGTCGGGAATATACGCGATGATCTCGTAGCCGTTGGTCAGGCGGACCTTGGCGACTTTGCGCATGGCGGAGTTGGGTTTCTTGGGGGTGCGGGTCATCACCTGGATGCACACGCCACGACGAAACGGGGAGTTCTCCAAGGCGGGGGACTTGGACTTGTATTTGACTTTATTTCGGCCCTTACGGACCAGTTGATTGATAGTCGGCATTGCTCTTAAAAAAGGAATGTGAATGTTACCAAATGATAATGCGGGTGCAACAAGTAATTTGTTAATTTTCTTCAGCCCAGCAACGGGTTCTCCGCAACGGGTTCGGGCGCCGCCTCGGGCTCGGGTTCTTCAATGACGTCCACCAGCGCCTTGATGGTGGTCTTGCGATGGCGTTCAAAGCCGGTTCCGGCCGGAATGATGTGGCCCATGATGACGTTTTCCTTGAACCCGCGCAGGTTGTCAATTTTGGAGCGGGTGGCGGCCTCGGTGAGCACGCGGGTGGTGTCCTGGAACGAGGCGGCGCTCAGGAAGCTGTCGGTTTCCAAGGAGGCCTTGGTGATGCCCAGCAGCACGGGCGAGGCTTCGGCGGGCTTGCCGCCCATCTTCTCGACGCGCTCATTTTCCTCCTCGAATTCAAGGCGGTCAATCTGTTCGCCCCAGAGGAACTGGGTGTCGCCCGCCTCGGTGATGCGGATTTTGCGCAACATCTGGCGCACAATGATTTCAATGTGCTTGTCATTGATGGTCACGCCCTGGAGGCGGTAAACCTCCTGGACCTCGCCGACCAAGTGCTCCTGCAATTCCTGGGGTCCGCAGACTTCGAGAATCTCGTGCGGGTCCATCGGGCCTTCGGTTAATTGCTGGCCTTTCTTGACCATGTCGCCCTTGAAGACAATGACGTGCTTGCCGATGGGGATGAGGTGCTCCTCTTCCTGGCCGGACTGGGTGTCTTTGATGACGACGCAGCGCTTGCCGCGCACACTGGCGCCAAAGTCCACCAAACCGTCAATCTTCGAGATTTCCGAGGCGTCTTTGGGACGCCGGGCCTCAAACAGTTCCGCCACGCGGGGCAGACCGCCGGTGATGTCCTTGGTCTTGGACATGCGCCGGGGGGTTTTGGCCATGAGCGTGCCGGCCTCGATCTTCTCGTCTTCGCTGACGACGATGTGGGCGCCGGAGGGGATGGGGTAGTTGGCCACGACTTCACCCTTGTCATCGCTGATGATGATCTGGGGATGCAAATCCTCCTTGTGGTCAATGACGACCATGGCTTCCTGCTGGGTGGTTTCATCCATTTCCTGCTTCATGGTGACCCCCTCGATGATGTCATGGAATTTAACCCGGCCCGCCTTCTCGGAGAGAATCGGGATGTTATAGGGATCCCACTGCACAAAGGTGTCGCCCTTTTTGACTTTGGAGCCGTCCTTGAAGGAAATGACCGCGCCGATGACAATGGTGTGGGTTTCCAAATCGCGGCCGTCGTCGCCGATGATGGAGATCGTGCCGTTCTTGTTGAGGACGATGTTGTTGCCGTCCTCGAGCTGCACCACGCGCAGTTCGTTGTATTGAATCTTGCCGTCGTGCTTGGACTTGATTTGTGGAACCTTGAAGACCTGGGCGGCGGTGCCCCCGATGTGGAAGGTGCGCATGGTCAACTGGGTGCCGGGTTCGCCAATGGACTGGGCGGCGATGATGCCGACCGCCTCGCCGAGTTTGACCAACCCGCCGGTGGCCAGGTTGCGGCCATAGCAGTTGACGCAAATGCCCTGCTTGCTTTCGCAGGTCAGCACGGAACGGATGCGGACGCGGTCAATGCCGGCGCCGTCAATGCGCTTGGCCTTGTCCTCGTCAATTTCCTCGTTGGCGTGAATCAGCAATTCCTTCGGATTCGTCGGATTGGGGATGTCATCGCAGGCAAAGCGACCCACGAGCCGGTCGGCCAGTTTGACCACTTCGTCTTCGCCTTCAAACACGGCGGAGACCCAGATGCCGTTGCTGGTGCCGCAATCCGGCTGCTGGATGATGACGTCCTGGGACACATCCACGAGTTTGCGGGTCATATACCCGGAATCGGCGGTCTTGAGGGCGGTATCAGCCAACCCCTTGCGGGCGCCGTGGGTGGAGATGAAATATTCCAACACGGACAGCCCTTCGCGGAAGTTCGCCAAAATGGGCTTTTCAATGATGTCGCCGCTGGGTTTGGCCATCAAACCGCGCAACCCGGCCAACTGGCGGACTTGCTGCTTGTTACCGCGCGCGCCGGAATCCACCATCAAATAAACGGGGTTGTATTCCTTCTTGCCCTGGTTTTGTTCCAAGGTGCGGAACATGACGCTGGCGATCTGGTCGGTGCAATGCGTCCAGATATCCACGATTTTATTATAACGTTCGCCCGGGGTGATGACACCCTTGCGATACTGCTTCTCGACTTCGCGGATGAGCTTGTGCGCCTCTTCGATCTCCTGATCGCGTTCCTTGGGCACAATCATGTCGTCAATGCCGATGGACACGCCGGACTTGGTGGCTTCGCGGAACCCGAGTTCCTTGAGTTTATCGAGCATGATGACGGTCTTTTCGTGACCGGCAAACTTGTAGCATTTCCAGATCAGGTCGCCCAATTGGCTCTTGCCGGCGGCCTTGTTGTAAAAGCCGAGTTCTGGGGGCCAGATTTCGCTGAACAACACCCGGCCGACCGTGGTTTCAATGATCTTCTTGGTGGTGTCGCCATAGACGGTTTTCCGCTGGTAATCGGGATTGGAATAGCGGATGCGATCATGGGTTTTGACCGCGCCATCGTCATAGGCGAAAATCACTTCGCTCTTGGAGCCAAACAGGGGCAGCGTACGAGGGTCGGCCGGCATGGGTTTGCGCGGCTCGGCCGTGACGTAATAGCACCCGAGGGTGATGTCCTGGGTGGGGGTGATGATGGGCTTGCCCGAGGACGGACTGAAAATGTTGTTGGTGGCCATCATCAACAAGCGGGCTTCCATCTGCGCCTCGACGGAGAGGGGCACGTGAACGGCCATTTGATCGCCGTCGAAGTCCGCGTTGTAGGCGGTGCAGACGAGCGGATGAATGCGGATGGCCTCGCCCTCAATCAATTGGGGCTCAAAGGCTTGCACCGAGAGGCGGTGCAGGGTCGGGGCGCGGTTGAGCAGCACCGGGTGACCCTTGGTCACTTCTTCCAGCACATCCCACACCTCGCGGGTCTGGCGCTCGATCATCTTCTTGGCGCTGCGCACGGTGTGCACATAACCGAGTTCTTTCAACCGGCGGATGATGAACGGTTCAAACAGCACCAGGGCCATCTTCTTGGGCAGACCACACTGGTTGAGTTTCAATTCCGGGCCGATGACGATGACGGAACGGCCGGAGTAATCCACGCGTTTGCCGAGCAAATTCTGGCGGAAGCGGCCGCCCTTGCCCTTGAGCATGTCGCTGAGGGACTTGAGGGAGCGGTTGCCGGCCCCGGTGACGGGGCGACCGTGGCGGCCGTTGTCGAACAACGCGTCCACGGCTTCCTGCAACATGCGTTTTTCGTTGCGGATGATGACTTCGGGCGTCTTGAGTTGCAACAGGGTCTTGAGCCGGTTGTTGCGGTTGATGACGCGGCGGTATAAATCGTTGAGATCGGACGTGGCAAAACGGCCGCCTTCCAGGGGCACCAACGGGCGCAAGTCCGGCGGAATGACGGGCAGCACGGTGAGAATCATCCATTCGGGACGGCTCTTGGAAAGGCCGAGGCCCTGGAGCAGCTTGATGCGCTTGGCGAGCTTTTTGCGGATCTGCTTGCTCTTGGTCTCGGTCATGGCCACTTCGAGCTGTTCGATGCCCTTGATCAGGTCCACGCGGGCCATCGCCTCGCGGACGGCTTCCGCGCCCATCTTGGCGACGAAGGCTTCGGCCCCGTAGGTTTCGCGGGCTTCGCGATATTCATGCTCGTTGAGGAGTTGATGGGCCTTCAACGGCGTGTTGCCGGGGTCAATGACGAGGTAATCTTCGTAATAAATGACGCGTTCCAAATTGCGGGCGGTCACATCCAGCACCAGGCCGATGCGGGAGGGCATGCATTTGAAGAACCAGATGTGGCAGGTGGGCACGGCGAGTTCGATGTGGCCCATGCGCTCGCGGCGGACGCGGGAGAGGGTGACTTCGACGCCGCAACGGTCGCAGACGACGCCGCGGTGCTTGATGCGCTTATACTTGCCGCAGGAACATTCCCAGTCCTTGACGGGACCGAAAATGCGCTCACAAAACAAACCGCCCTTTTCGGGCTTGAAGGTCCGGTAATTGATGGTTTCCGGATTCTTCACCTCACCCTTGCTCCACGACCGGATGGCGTCCGGCGACGCCAGCGTGATCCCGATGTAATCAACCTGGTTGACTTTTTCGAGACCGAGCAGTTCGCGTGCGTTTTCTTTGGTGGCTGTCATACTCAATTTTTCCGCAATAATAAATGAAAAGGTTGGCTGATCAGAGCGAGGCCAGCGTCTGGGCGGGCGGCTCCACGTTTTCCACGGGGTTGGAATAACCGACTTTGACGTCCAGCCCGAGCGACTGCATTTCCTTGACCAGCACGTTGAAGGACTCGGGAATCCCGGCCTCCAGAGAGTTGTCGCCCTTGACAATGCTCTCGTAAATCCGGGTGCGCCCCTGCACATCGTCGGACTTGACGGTCAACAGTTCCTGCAGGGTGTAGGCGGCGCCATAGGCTTCCATCGCCCACACTTCCATTTCGCCGAAGCGCTGGCCGCCGTATTGCGCCTTGCCGCCCAGCGGTTGCTGGGTGACGAGGGAATAGGGCCCGACCGCGCGGGCGTGAATCTTGTCGGCCACCAAGTGG
>Ga0302267_10000873_pt1 | contig 39657 bp, 35 predicted proteins | sample III_Bog_E1_3_FD_194555 | JGI IMG/M metagenome (GOLD analysis project Ga0302267, IMG submission 194555) | Peat permafrost microbial communities from Stordalen Mire near Abisko, Sweden - III_Bog_E1_3 | ecosystem: Environmental > Terrestrial > Soil > Wetlands > Peat | place: Sweden: Abisko...
TGCGTCCTCCCCTCGGGGACGTGCGTCCTCCCCTCGGGGACGTGCGTCCTCCCCTCGGCGACGCCCGTCCTCCCGTCGGCGATGTGCGTCCTCCCCTCGGCGACGTGCGTCCCCGACTCGACGGGGCACGTCTCCGACGCGACCAGGCACGCTCCTGACTCCGGCTACCGCACCACGCCCCTCATGAACTCCCTCGCCAGCTCCGCCGCCCCCGGCTCGTAATACAGGACGAAGTGCCCGTTCTCGTTCCGGGTCGAGCGGAACTGGGCGAACGCGCGGGTCGCCCCCGGGCGCTCCAGCAGCTCGGCCAGGAGCTCCGCGGTCGCCCCCAGCCCGGGCAGCCGCTTCACCACGGGGGCGAGGGGCGTGGCGTGCAGCGCCAGCGCCAGTAGCTCGGCGGTCGCAGGCGGCACGAAGGTGTCGCTCATCCCCTCGTAGTGGAGGACGCTCTGCGGGCGCTGCCCGGGCAGCGGCTCCCAGTAGAGGCGCGCGTAGCTGGCCGGATCGACGGGGTCGGCCAGCGTCTGCACCAGCGTCATCAGCGGGTGCATCGGGTCGAGCTCGTCCGGGGCCAGGCCGAGCAGGAGGGAGAAGGCCGACACGATCGGCAGATCGCTCCGCCCCAGCACGCCGAGCCGGACGTCGCCGCCGCAGCCGGAGAGGATCACGCCGCGCACCAGCGGATCGATCGCCCCCATCACCGCCACCGACTGGGCGCCCTGCGAGTGGCCGGCCGCGAGCACGCGCTCGCGGTCGAAGCGGGGCAGGGCGCGGCCACGCCTTGCCAGCAAGAGGGGCGCACCGTCCGCGCCGCGGGCCGCGGCGAAGTCGGTGGCGGTGAAGAGGCGCGCCAGGACCATCCCGTCGACCGCCGCCTGGCGGAGGTTGTCGCGCGCGGCGGCGGGGTGGAGGGGGTTGTAGAACGCGGCCTCGGTGGCGCCCTCGTCGGTGAAGAGGCTGACCGGGATGCCGGCGATGGAGATGGAGAGGGGCTCCAGGCTCCCCGGGCGCGGGGCGGCGCCGCGCCCGCCGTGGAGCGGCTGATCGGTGGACACCACCGCGATGCCCTGGCTCGCGGCCCAGCCGGCGAAGTCGTCGTCGCCGAGGAAGGACTCGGCGTCGCCGCCGGTGCCGTGCGCGGAGATCAGCAGCGGGAAGCCGGCCTCGGGCATCGGCCCCGCCGGCACGGTGAGCACGAAGCGCGCGCGCAGCAGGCCGGCACACGCGCCGCTGCCGTAGGGGCCGTCCCGCGGCACGTCGTAGAGGCGCGGCGCGCCCGCGGCGTCGAAGGCGATGCGCCCGCCGTCCTCGGCGAGGTAGGGCGCGCGCTCGACGCCGGACTGGAAGTTGGGCGTGCAGTAGATGCCCTCGATGGCCAGGTAGGGCGCCGGCCCGCCGCGGCTCGCCAGGCGATCGGCCCAGGCTGCCGTGAGCACCCGCGGCGCCCGCGCCGAGGGCAGGTGGGTGATCGCGGTGAGCAGGCCCCGGGTCACCGCCTGCGGCACCTGGGTGCGAAAGAGAGCGATCCCGGCGACGGTCTCGCGCGGCGCGCCCAGCGAGCCGAGGTAGTCGAACACGTTCGCATGGAGGCGCCGGGCGCTCTCCTCGCGCGGGTCTCGGCGGGGGCTCGTCCACTTGAGGATCTCAAGATCCATGCTGGTGCCCAGCCCCTCGCCCCCGGCGAGGTCCCGCCGCAGCACCGCCGCGTAGAGCGTGCCCGGTCGGAGGACGCGCCCGGCGAGCGGCGTCAGCGCGAGCGTGTTGGCCGGGACGAAGCGCAGGGTCGACCGGTAGAAGCGGTGCTGGAGCGGCTGGAAGGTGCCGCGCTCGGGGCTCTCGGGGTCGACGTCGACGAGGAAGAAGGGCGCGATGGCCGAGGTGGTCGCCCGCGGCCCCTCCGGGAAGCTCGCCTCGGGGAGCGGGCCGGTGAGGTGGAAGTAGATCGTCGGCGCGACCGAGTAGCCCTCGACGTCCTCCTCGGCGGCGGCGACGTAGGCGCCGAAGAGGAGCGCACCGCGCCCCGGGAACCCGCGAAAATCCGGCCGCCCGTCCGGCCTTCGGAGCAGCTCCGTCGGCCAGGGCAGATCGAAGAACGGCAGCGGATCGGCGCCGCGGGGGAGGACGAAGGTGACCGAGACGGCGCCCGGCAGGGGCCCGAGCGGCGTGTACGGCGGGAGCGGCGGCGCGAGGGCGAGCGGCGCGCCGGTGCAGCCGGCGAGGGCCAGGAGCGTCGCGGCGAGCAGGGAGCGGATCGGCATCGGTGAGCGCGTGCGCCGAGCGTATCACCGCGTCGGCAGGGAGGCGCGCGGCAGCGAGCAACGCACGGTCACGTCCGGCTTGATCTTGAGGGTGCCGAGCATCGCGCTGTAGGGTCGGATGCCGAAGTCGGGCTGGTGGAGCCGCACGGAGGCGATCATCCGGTCGCCCTCCGGCCGCGCCACCAGGGTGAGCGGGCGGGTCTTGCCGTGGAGCGTGAGGTCACCGGTGACGCGGAACCCCTCGCCCTCGGCCGCGACCGCGGAGGACACGAAGACGATGGAGGCGTGCTCGCGCGCGTGGAGCACGTCGTCGACGATGTTGCGCTCGATCTGGTGCCGGTCGGACGGGCTGATCGCGTCGGGGTGCGGGGCCCCGTCGCGGAGGGCGCCCACCACCCGCAGCGAGGTGGCGTCGAAGCGGGCGCGCACGGCGAGCGGGGCCTCGTCGATGTCCACGTCGAAGCGCTCGACGCGGATCTCCAGATCGTGCGCGATCGCGGCGAGCAGACCCTCCTTGTAGGTGAGCACCAGGCACTCGGCGGTGGAAGCGTCGAAATGGGGCACGGGGTGACCTCTCGCTACGGGCAGTGGTGGATCGACTCGCGGTGGTGTCTCGCAAGGGGCTTGCCAGCCGCGTGAGCGGGAGGTGGTCGCTGCCCGGGACACCGCGGTCGGGGCACGCTCTCGGGCGTTCCCCAGGATGGGCGGGCCAGGAAATCTGCTACCAATCGCCTCGCCCCATGCCCGACGCTCCTGCTCCCTTCGGTGCCGAGTACTTCGACCGCTTCTACGAGTCGAAGGTGACCCGTGTCTACGGCGAGCGCGAGATCGCCCGCCTCGCCCGCGGGGTCACCGGGATGATCGGCTGGCTCGGCGGCGACCTCCACGCCGTGCTCGACGTCGGCGCCGGCTCGGGCCTCTGGCGCGATTGGTTCGCCGCTCACAAGAAGGGCGTTCACTACCGATCGACCGACGTGAGCGCCTACGCGTGCGAGCGCTACAAGCACGAGCAGCGCGACATCGCGCGCTGGCGGGCGCGCGAGCGCTTCGACCTGGTGGTGTGCCAGGGGGTACTCCAGTACCTCCCCACCGCGGACGCGGAGCGGGCCCTCGAGAACATGGCGGTGATGTGCCGCGGCTTCCTCTACCTGGAGGTGGTGACCGCCCGCGATCTGCGCGAGGCGTGCGACACCACGCGGACCGACATCGCCGTGCACGCGCGTCCGGGCTCCTGGTACCGCGCGCAGCTCGCCAAACACTTCACCACGCTGGGCTGCGGGCTCCACTACAAGAAGGACGGCCCGCTCGTGTTCTACGAGCTCGAGCAGTCGTGAAGCGGCGGTACTCGACGCTGGAGCCGCTGGGGATGGTGCTCATCCGCGACGCGGCCCTCCGGGTCCCCGCCACGGTCGAGACCTCGCCCATCCCCGCCCGTGACTGGGAGGCCGCGGTGGGCAGCCGCATCGCCGCCCGCGCGCGCCCGGTGCGCCTCGACCGCCGGGTCCTGGTGGTGCGCACTGCCACGGCCACCTGGGCGCAGGAGCTCGCGCTCCTCGCGGACGCCATCCTCTTGCAGCTGCGCGGGCGCGGCATCGCCGTCGACGCGCTGCGCTTCCGGGTCGGCCCGGTCGACGCGCCCGAGCGGCCGCCCACCCGCAACGAGGTGCGCGTCGCGCCGCCCGCGGTCGCCCTCCCCGCCTCGCTGGAGGCCGAGGTCGAGCGCGTCCCCGATCTCGAGCTGCGCGCCATCATCGCCCACGCGGCCGCCAAGAACCTGGGCTGGCAGAGCATCCGGGAGAGGTCGCGCGCCCCGCTGACTCATCCTGGGGAACGCCCGAGAGCGTCCCCCGACCCGGCACCCCCGCCTACTTCAGGGCGATCTGGCGCTCGAGGCCCTCGACCCGCTGCACCAGAAAACGCTCCGCCGGCCCGAAGCCCGCGGACATCTCCCGGAGGGCGTCAAGGTAAGTCCTGACGCCGGCCAGCTCGAGGCCCTTCACCTTGCGGACGCCGGAGTAGAGCTCGTCGATGACCGCGGCGGGGAGCACCCGGCGCTGCCGCCGGTAGAGCTCGAAGACGTAGTCGACCCACGACGCCTTGCTGGTGGCGCCGGCGAGCCGGGCGGCGTAGCGGGCGGCCGGCTCGGTGACGCCGGGATCGATGGCCTGCCCGTCGCGCGCCCGGGTGATCACGTCGGTGAGGAGGGCCTGGAGGATGCGCTCCGCCTCCTCGGCCTTGCCCATCGCCAGGGCCTTGTCGGCGACGCCGCCGAGCAGGTTGAAGGACTGCACGCTGCGCGAGCCCTCGGCCGGAGGCGGATCGGCGGCGGCCGGCGGCGGGATCTCCTTGCGGGGGATCGGGAACGCCGGGACGGGGACCGGCGCTCCCGCTCCAGGCGCGGCGTTGCGCGCCTCCACGGCGGCGCGGAGATCCATCACGTAGGCGGCGCCGAGCGTCTGGGTGGCGCGGCGGTAGATCTCCTCGCCGGCGACGGTGGCGAGCGGGTGCGCGTCGGCGGCGGACTGGAGCACCATCTCCTGGCTGCCGATGCTGACCTTGTCGCCGGGCGCGAGCTCGCGCTCGCCGCTGATCTTGGCGCCGTTGACGAGCACGCCGTTGCGGCTGCCGAAGTCCTGGACCGAGACCCCGTCGCGCCGCACCCGCAGGACCGCGTGCCGGCGGGACACCAGCGGATCGTCGAGCGAGAGCTGGCAGTCGGTGCTCCGCCCCACGACGAACTCCCCGATGGGGAGCTCGAGGTCGTGGGCTAGGTACCGCAGTCGGTAGGGCATGGCGTCGGTATTCTCAGGGCGCCCAGCGCTCGAGTCCCTCGAGGCGCTGGAGGACGAACCGCTCGGCGGGGCCGAAGCTCGCGGCCGCCTCGCGGAGGCGCGCCGTGTAGGCGCGCAGCACGGACTTGTCCGCATGGTTGACCTTCCTCACGGCGGCGTAAAGCTCGTCGACGATCCGGGCCGGGAGGAGCACGCCGAGGGCGGTGTAAAGCCGGAACCCGTAGTCGATCCAGACGCCGCGACCGGTCGCCGTGGCCAGCCGCAGCGCGTACCCGACGGCGCGCTCCGCCTGCTCGGGGTCGACGTCGCCGCTCGCGGCCCGGGTGAGGATGTCGGCCAGGGCGCGCTGGAGGACGCGCTCCGCCTCGTCGGCGCGGCCCAGCGCGAAGGCCTTGTCCGCCACGCCGCCGATGATGGCGAGGCCCGTCGCGGCGCGGCCCGGCACGGTGGTCATCGGGCCGGTGGCGACGAAGGTCTGCTCCGAGGGGTCGTCGGGATCGTGGAGCGCGAGCTGGGTGATGCGCATCTCGCGCCGGGTCACCCGCGCGTCGCGCCGGCTGCTGGCCGGATGGGTGAGGTCCTCGCCGGTGTGGAAGCCCAGATCCTGCGAGCCGATGCGGATCTGGTCGGCGTCGTGGAGCGGCTCGCTCTTCTCGATGCGCACCCCGTTGAGGAAGACGCCGTTGCGGCTGCCGAGATCCTCGATGAAAGCACCCTCCGGGGCGATGTGGAGGGCGGCGTGGCGGCGCGACACCATGGAGTCGTCGAGGGCGAGCTGGCAGTCGGCGCTCCGGCCGATGAAGAAGGTCCCGATCGACAACGCGATGTCCTGGAGCTGGTAGTGAAGCCGCGCGCCCATGGAACGTGCATATCAAACGGCCGAGGCGGGCGTCAAAACCCCGGTCATCGCGGGGAACCCCCGGAGCTCGCGGGCCGCGTTTCCCAGGGTGGTCCCACATGGCCCTGTCGGGGAACGCTCTCGGGCGTTCCCCAGGATGAGCGCAGGATGACGATCAGTCGCGGGCGGAGAGCACCCGGAGGAGGTGGACGACGGTGCGAGGGTGGGCCAGGAGGCCGTACACCTTGAGATCGCCCCGGGCGAGCATCCCCGCCAGCAGCCGCCAGGTGTCGCGGCCCTCGCGGGCGAACGGGCCCAGGGCGGGCAGCCGGAGCCAGCGGGTGAGGGGGAAGTCGGACAGGCGCCGGAGCGCGTCGGCGTCGCCGCAGAAGGTGACCGAGGGGATGCCGACGCCGCCATCGTGGACCGTGAGCCGCCCGTGGTCGAAGCGCAGGGTGAACGACTCCCCCAGGTCCTGGGCGACCATCAGCACCGAGGCGCGCATGGCGCGAAAATCGGCGGCCTTGGGCCGGCTGTGGGCGAGGTTGTGGCGGATGCGGTCGGCGATCTCGAGGGCGAGCGCATTGTCCTCGGCGCCGGGGGCGAGGTCGACGATGGGGTCCACGGTGGGCTCCCTCTAGACCTGGATGGCCAGCGCGCGGCGGACGTTGGGCGAGCGGCGCACCGCCTCCAGCACCGCGGGCGGGATGGGTTGATCGAGGTTCCACACCGAGACGGCGTGGCGCCCGCCGGGAGGGGAGGCTGCTCCGTCGCGCGCGGGACCCGCGAGCCCGAGCTGGACGCGGGCGACGTTGATCTGCGCGCTGCCCAGCGTGGTGCCGAGGAAGCCGACCACCCCGGGCATGTCGACGCTGGTGACCACCAGCGAGGCCCCGTTGAGGTGGGCCTCGATCTCGAACTCGCCCCACTGGACCAGGCGCGCCGAGCCGTCCGTGCCGAGCGTCCCCGCCACGGTGTGCGTGACGCCGTCGGCGGAGTGGACGCGGATCACCACCAGGGACGCGTACTTGCCGTGGGGGGTGGCAGTGGCCAGCTCGCGCACCTCGATGCCGCGATCGGCGGCGAGGTGCCGGGCCGAGACCTGGTTCACCGGCGCCTCCTGCCAGCGGTGGAGGAAGCCCGCCACCGCGCTGGAGGCGATGGTCTTCCGCCCCAGCTCGGCCGGCTCGCCCGCGCACTCGACCTCGATGGCGGTCGGGCTCGCGTGGGCCTCGACCTGAGCCAGGAAGCGCCCCAGCCGATCGGCGAGCACCGCGTAGGGGAGGAGCCGGGGGGCGATCTCGCTGGACACCGAGGGCACGTTGACGGCGTTCTTGATGGCCCCGCTGGCGAGGTAGGCCACCACCTGCTCGGCGATCTCGACGGCGACCCGGGCTTGCGCCTCCCGGGTGGAGGCCCCGAGGTGGGGCGTCACCACCACCCGCTCGTGGGCGATGAGCGGGTGGCCCCGCGGCGGCGGCTCCTCGACGAAGACGTCGAGCGCGACGCCGCCGATCTGGCCGCTCTCGAGCCCCTCGAGCAGGGCCGCCTCGTCGTAGATGCCGCCGCGGGCCGCGTTGACGAGGAGCACGCCCTTCTTCAGCCGGGAGAGCATGCCCGCGTGGACGATGCCGCGCGTCTCGGCGGTGAGCGGGGTGTGCACCGTGACCGCGTCGGCGCGCTGCCAGATCGCCTCGAGCGAGCAGAGCTCGATCCCCAGCGCCGCGGCCCGCTCCGCAGTCATCACCGGATCGAAGCCGATGACGTCCATCTTCAGGCCGCGGGCGCGGTCGGCGACGATGCGCCCGATGTTGCCGAGGCCGATGACCCCCAGCGTCTTGCCGGCGAGCTCGCGGCCCTCGAACTTCTTCTTCTCCCACGTGCCCGCCTTGAGGGTGCGGCAGGCCTCGGGGATCATGCGGGCGAGCGACATCAGCAGGGTGATGGCGTGCTCGGCGGTGGTGACCGCGTTGCCGGTGGGGGTGTTCATCACCACGATGCCGCGCTTGGAGGCGGCGTCGACGTCGACGTTGTCGACGCCGATGCCCGCGCGCCCGATCACCGCGAGCCGGTCGGCGCGCGCGAGCACCCTGGCCGTCACCCTCGACCCCGACCGGATCACCAGCGCCTCCGCCCCCTGGATGGCCTCGGCGAGGTCGGCCTCGCTCAGGCCGGGGCGATAGTCGACCTCGAGGCCCACGCCTCTGCGGAGGATGGCGAGCCCCTGCTCGCTCAGGCTGTCGGAGACGAGGACGCGGTGCATGGAGGCTCCTGACGGGGGACGCGGGCTCCCGAGCCCACGATGAATACCGCGGGCGGAGGGGCGGTCAAGCGCCGCGCGTGGGCGCGCTCACGGGGCCTTGCCGAGCTTCGCCTTCACCCGCGCGTCGGCATCGCCGACGTTCTTGGCCTGGTCCTCGCGGAAGGCCTCGAGCCGCGCCGCGACGCCGGCGTCCGTCGACGCCAGGATCGCCGCCGCGAAGTAGCCGGCGTTGCGCGCCCCGCCGATGCCCACCGACGCGATGGGCACGCCGCCGGGCATCTGCACCGCCGAGAGCAGCGCGTCGACCCCGCCCAGCGTGCCGACCGCGATCGGCACGGCGACGACGGGGAGCGTGGAGTGCGCGGCGAGCACCCCCGCGAGGTGGGCCGCGCCACCGGCCGCCGCGAGGATGACCCCGAAGCCGCTCTCGCGCGCGCCGCGCGCCAGCTTGACCACCCGCTCGGGTGACCGGTGCGCGGAGGCGACGATCACCTCGAAGGTGACGTCGAGGCTCTCCAGCACCTTCCACGCCGGGGCCGTCTGATCGAAATCGCTGTCCGAGCCCATCACGATGAGAACCTTGAGCGCCATCGTCCTTCTCCTCAGCCGGTCGCGCCAATATCGCGCCGGAACAGCTTCCCCTCGAAGTGGATCTCGGCCGCGGCGCGGTACGCCCGCTCCCGCGCCTCGGCCGGCGAGGCGCCCGTCGCGGTGACCGCGAGCACCCGTCCGCCTGCCGTCACCACCGCCCCGTCCTCCCGCCGCTCGGTGCCTGCATGGAGCACCGCGACGCCCTCGATCGCCGCGGCCCGATCGAGCCCGGTGATCGCGTCGCCGGCGCGGGGCGAGGCCGGGTAGCCCGCCGCCGCGAGGATCAGCGCCAGCGCGTGGCGGTCTTCCGCCACCGTCACCGCCGCGGCGTCGAGCGCGCCGCGCGCCGCCGAGGAGAGCAGCTCGCCGAGGTCGCCGTCGAGCAGGGCCATGAGCACCTCGCACTCGGGATCGCCGAAGCGGACGTTGTGCTCGAGCAGGTAGGGCTCGCCGGCGGGGGTGATCATCAGCCCGGCGAAGAGCACGCCGCGGAAGGGCCGCCCCTCCGCGCGCATCCCGTCGATGGTGGGCTGGAGGATCTCCCGCTCGATCCGGACCAGGAGCTCGGGGGAGAGCGAACCGGTGACCGGCGCGAACGCGCCCATGCCGCCGGTGTTGGGCCCGGTGTCGCCGTCGCCGACGCGCTTGTGATCGCGGGCGGCGGGGAGCACCAGGATGCGCTCTCCATCGCTGACGGCGTGGATGCTGGCCTCGACGCCGGGGATGACGTCCTCGAGGATCACGGTCTCGCCGGCCGCGCCGAACATCCCGGCGCCGAGCATGGCGTGGGCGGCGTCGCAGGCGTCCGCGATCGTCGGCGCCACGAACACGCCCTTGCCCGCGCAGAGGCCATCGGCCTTGACCACGATGGGGGCCCCGCGGCGGACGATCTCGGCCTCGGCCTCGGCGAACGAGGTGACGATGGCGTAGGGCGCCGTGGGGATGCGGTGCCGGGTGGCGAAGCGCTTGAGGAAGGCCTTCGACCCCTCGAGCTCGGCGGCGGCGGCGGTGGGGCCGAAGGCGAGGATGCCCGCCGCGGCGAGCGCGTCCGCGACGCCCGCGACGAGGGGCGCCTCGGCGCCGATCACCACCAGGTCGGCGCGCTCGCGGCGGGCCAGCGCGACGACGGACGCGGGGGCGAGGCCCGCCTCGAGCGCGCCCCGGCGGATGGGGGCGAGGCCGGACGCCTGCTCCTCGGTGCCCGCGTTGCCGGGGGCGACCACCACCTCGGCCACGCTGGGCGATCGCGCCAGCGCGCGGGCGAGCGCGTGCTCGCGCGCCCCCGAGCCCAGCACCACCACGCGTTTCGTCGACGGAGCCACGCCCCGCCGCTAACACGCTGGGCGCGGGCGGGCGACGAGAAAGCACCGCGCCCTTCGTCCGCCCGGCGCCGCGGCTGCATGGTAAGAGCGGCCGACCATGGACCACCGAGCATCCTGGGACGAATATTTCATGCAGATCGCGCTCGACGTGGCCTCCCGCGCCACCTGCGATCGCAAGCACGTGGGCGCGGTGCTCGTCCGCGACAAGTGCATCCTGGCGACCGGCTACAACGGCTCCATCCGCGGCCTCTCCCACTGCGACGAGGACGGGCACCTGATGGAGGACGGCCACTGCGTGCGCACCATCCACGCCGAGGCCAACGCCATCATCCAGGCCGCGCGCAACGGCGTCCGCATCGAGGGCGCCACCGTCTACGTCACCGCCTCGCCCTGCTGGGGCTGCTTCAAGATGATCGCCAACGCCGGCTGCGTGCGCATCGTCTTCGGCGAGTTCTACCGCGACGAGCGCATCTTTCGCTTCGCCACCCAGCTCGGCATCGAGCTGCTGCCGCTCGCCTCCGAGCCGCCGCCCAGCGCCCCCGCCGCGGAGTAGCCGCCCGCTCGGTCGAGGCACGTCCCGTCAGGGAGCGCTCTCGGGCGCTTCCCAAGGATGGCCGCGCGAGGCTCTCGGTCGTCCCGTCGGGGAACGCTCCCGGGCGTTCCCCAGAATGACTCGGGCGTTCCCCAGGATGACCCCGAACAAAAAGGAAAAGGGCCTACCACACTCGCTTTCCGCTACCGTTGCTCCCTTCCGGGCCTGGCGGGGTTCACAGCGCGCTGTCGGTAGACCCACAATCGGTCGGGGCTCTCACCCGTCTCGAAGCAGCTTCCTACCCCACCTCCGCCGGCTTGTCGAGCGGCGTTCGCTTGTTTTCCGTTTGCTCGTCCGTACGCTGGGGAGAACTTGGATCGGCTGGCCGGCGACGCGCGCGATCGATCCCTCGTCCTTCGCCCGGCGATCCTGGTGATCGGCCTGCTCGCGGCGTGCGCGCGCCCGCCGGAGCGGCCACCCGTGGAGGTGGCGAGGCCTCCGGCGCCCGCGTCTCCGGCACCGGCATCGGAGCCGCGCCCCTGGCGCTTCGAGGTCACCGCCGGCCCTGGCGCCCGCGAGCTCGCGGTCGAGGCGGTGATCGTCGCCCCCGCGGGCGAGACGCTCGGCGTCGAGGGGGCGGGGCGCTTCCTCTCCGCCGTGGAGGTCTCCGGGGGCGGGCCGTTCCAGCCCCTCGCTTCGCGGCGAGACGCGGCCGGGGATCTGGCGTTCGACCTGCCGCCCTGCCCGGCCGAGGGGTGCCGCCTCCGCTATCGCTTCGCGCTGGCCGGAGCCGCGCGGGAGGTCGGTGAGATCGGCTGCGCCGAGGAGGCCGGCGGCGCGTTCCTCACCTCGCCCTCGGCGTGGCTGCTCCACCCCGCCGAGGCGGTGGATGGCCAGACGTTCGAGCTTCGGGTCACCACCCCGCCCGGGGTCGCCTTCGTCGCCGGCTTGCTCCCCCGGGGCGCGGGCTCGGCGGCGTCGCCGCCGCTGGCGTACGCGGCCGAGGTCGCCGACCTGCCCAACCCGGCGTGGGCGGTGTTCGGAGATCTCCGGCTCCGGCGCGTCGACGTGGAGGACGAGGCGATCGACGTCGCCGTGCTGCCCGGCGCCTTCGACGCCGGCGAGGGCGCGCTCGGTGCCTGGGTCGCCGGCGCCGCGCGCGCGGTCCGCACCTACTATGGCTGCGCGTCCATCCGCAGGGCGCTGGTGGTGGTGGTCCCTCGCCGCGGCCGCGGGCTCGGCTTCGCCCGCACGCTTGGCAACGGGGGCGCGTCCATCGTGGCCAACGTCGGCCTGCAGACGTCGCCGGCGGAGCTCGCCTCGAGCTGGGAGCTCATCCACGAGCTGCTCCACGTGTCGTTCCCCAGCATGCCTCGCGAGCAGGCGTGGCTCGAGGAGGGGATGGCCACCTACGTCGAGCCGCTCGTTCGCGCCCGGCTCGGCGTCATCTCTCCCGAAGAGGTGTTCGCGCGGTTCCTGGAGCGCATGCCCCTGGGGCTGCCGGCGCCCGGCGATCAAGGGCTGGACCGCACCCACACCTGGGCCCGCACGTACTGGGGCGGCGCGCTCTTCTATCTGCGCGCCGACGTGGCGATCCGTGAGCGCACCGGCAACCGCCGCTCGCTCGACGACGCTCTCCGCGGCGTGCTGGCCGGCGGCGGGAACGTGGCGCAACGCTGGGACGTGGAGCAGGTGATCGCCGCCGGCGACAAAGCCACCGGGGTGCCCGTGCTCCGCGAGCTCTACGCGGAGATGGCCGCGGCCCCTGCCGTGGTGGACCTCCCGACGCTGTGGCGGCGGCTCGGGGTCACGGCGCGCGGAGGGACGGTGGTGCTGGACGACACCGCCGAGCTCGCGGCCGTGCGACGCGGGATGACGACGCGCTGAGGCCAGGCCCGCGCGTGCCGGCCATCGGCCGCACCTTCGAGAGAGCAGGATGAGGAGGGCGCGGCGGGAGCCTCGGTGCCGCCGCGCCCTCCCCGGGTTACCGGCTGGGCCCGCCGCAGGGCGCGGAGCCCCACCGCGTGGCGCCGGCCGGCGGCATCACCAGCCGCCGCCCCAGCCGCCGCAGCCGCAGCCGCCGAAGCCGCCCCAGCCGCCCCAGCCGCCCCAGCCGCCGAAGCCACCGCAGCCACCCCAGCCACCCCAGCCGCCCCAGCCGAGGCCGCCGCAGCCACCCCAGCCACCCCAGCCACCCCAGCCGCCGCAGCCGCCGCCCCAGCCGCCCCAGCCGCCGCCCCAGCCCCCCCAGCCGCCACCCCAGCCGCCGAAGCCACACTTCTGCGCGGCCTCGCCGGTCTTCTCGCTCTTCGCGTCGGTCGCCTGGTCGGCCGGCGCCCCGGCCAGCTCGTCCTGGCCCTCGGTGGCGTCGTCGGTGGCGTCGGGCTGCGCCATGCAGCCGGTGCCGGCGAGACCGGCCGAGATCGCGAGCGCGAAGATCGCAGCGAGCTTCTTGGACGAATTCATTGGACCATCCCCCTTGTTCAACCTCGAATGAGATCCGTGTCGAAAACCCCTCGAACGCGAGCCCATTCACGGCCTCGCGTCATCGAGTGGTCACCCCGACGACAAGCACTTCCCGGGCCGTCGTCGGGCGCCGACTTCACTCCACTGGACACTCGTGAGAAACCGGGATGGTGGCTGCCGCTGCGGCGCGAAGCGCGGCGATCTGCGGCCTCGCCGGGCCTCGCCGCCGAACCTGGCTCTCGCGGAGAGCACGCGTCATCACGCCGTTGTGTGGAGATCGGGCGAGCATGATCTGCTCGACCTCGGCTCGCTCACGACGGCAAATTCAATGCTTCGAACGAGAGCGCGCCGGGACGATCGCCCCGCTCCGTCCCCGCCGGCGCGCGCCGCCTTTGGACGGAGCGCCGCCGGCCAAGCGGTCTCTGGCGCGGCGGCGCCGTCGGGGACGGGCCAGCGCCGGCACCACCGGCGACGTGCGCCGCCGCCCAGCCGCGCCCGATCATCGTCCCGGCCGGGCTTCGCAGCGGCCCCCGATCGCGATTCCGCCTCTCGGGGCGCCGCGATCAATGGCTATGTCGTCCTCCAGATCAGGTATCCGCGGGAGGCGACGATACCCACTCTCACGCCCGGTGCACGAGCCCGCGCCAGAGGGCGAGCCCCCACGCGGCGTACTCGCGGGCGATCCAGCGCAGCGCCCGCGCGGGCTCGCGATCCTCGAGGCCCTCGCGGATCGGCCAGCCGAGGGGCTCGAAGCCGGCCAGGCGAAAGTAGTGGAGCGCGCGCCGCGTATGGAACGGTTGGGTCACCAGCCACACCCGCCGCCGGCCCTCGGGGAGCAGGATCTCCGCGGCCCGCAGCGCGTTGGTCCGGGTGCTGGTCGACCGCCGATCGATGCGGAGCGCGCTCTCGGGCACCCCCAGCGCCCGCACCCGCCGGGCCATCCCCTCGGCCTCGGCCGGCGTGCCGGCGATCGCTGCAGGACCGTGCCCCCCGACCAGGCAGATCACCGGAGCCAACCCGCTCTGCCACAGCGCGACGCCCGCGCGCACCCGCTCCTCGGCCTGAGGCGAGAGCGTCCCGTCGCCGCGGAGAGGCGCCCCCAGCACGACCACCGCGTCGGCAGTCGTCGGCGGGCTCCACGACCGGAGCGGCGCGCCAAGGAGGCGGACCGCAGCCCCCAGCAGCGCGCTCATGCGAGCAGCGCCGGCGTGGCCGTCGTGGTGGAGGGGACGAGACGCATCAAGGACAAAAAAGAAGAAGGGCGGCCACGAAGACCGCCCTTCTCACGGCGCCCCGCAGGATGACACCGGTCGCGGGACGCTCTCGGGCGACCCGCAGGATGCAGGGTGACCGCTTGACTCAGTACCGATCGCGACCGCCGCCGCCGCCGCGACCGCCGCCACCACCACGACCGCCGCCGCCGCCACGGGGCGGCCGACCCCCACCGCCACCGCCACCGCCACCACCGCCGAAGCCGCCACCACCGCCGCCACGGGGAGCGCGCTCCTGCGCCTCGTTCACGCGGAGGGGGCGACCGTCGAGCATCGTGCCGTCGAGGCGCGAGATGGCGTCGGCCGCGGCCTGGGGCGTGCCCATGGTCACGAACGCGAAGCCGCGGGGCTGGCCCGTCTCGCGGTCGGTGGGCATCGAGACCTCGCGCACCTCGCCGATGGCGGCGAAGGCAGCCTGGACGGCCTCGGGCGTGGTGTGGAACGAGAGATTGCCGACGTACAGACGATTACCCATGACACGTTGCTTTCGCGGCTTGCTGCGCGCCTTGTGTTCAGGCGCGCTCAGGGTCTGCCATCCAACCGAAGCCGTCGCGGTATCGGAGGAGACCTGCCGTCCGGAATATCCCGAGCGGCCCACGGTGCGTCGTCCAGTCTTCCGAACTAGCCGTGAACCCTGGTCGCGGCCGGCATGAGCGCCGGGGCGCGGGGGCGAGAGCGTCGTGTCGAGGGGCCAGTGACGTTCGTGACAGGTCGGAGGCTAGCGTGCTGCTTCCGGGCCCGCAAGGGGTTCGAAATCAGCGTTGTTCGCCGTGGTCTGGACGGTTTTCGCTCATGGCCAGGCGATGGCCATCCACCGCACGCGGCCGGTGCCGCCGACCGCGTCGTCGGCGAAGAAGAGCGACGTGGCGCTCGGTCCCGAGAACACCGGCGACGCGTCCTGCGTGGCCCCGGTGAGCGCGGCGATGGTCTTGACCGGGCCCGCCTTCGCGCCCGCTTCGAGCGCGAAGGCGCCGAGGGTGAGCGTCTCGCCGCTGGCGGCGGTGAGCACGCCGCGGCACGCCTTGCCCGAGCAGCCGATCGCGGCCGACGTGACCGCGCTCTGCCCCTCGGCCCCGCGCACCAGCTGCGGCGCGCCCACGAGGGCGCCCTGCTCGTCGAGCACGGCCAGGCGGAGCCCCGCCTCGGAGCTGGCCTCCCCGCCGCCCTTGGCGTCGGCGCCCTCCTCGATCCAGGAGACCAGGAAGCCCCGGCCGAGAGGGGCGATCTGGGGGGTGCGCGAGTGGGTGACGGAGGCGAAGAGCCGCACCTCGGGGCCGGTCTTCTTGAGCGTCGCCGCGTCGAGCCGGGCCACGTAGATGTCGCCGTTGCCCTGGTCGGGGTTGGCGCGGGCGTCGGACCACACCAGGAACACGTCCTTGCCGCGGACGAGGAGCTGCACCTCGACCGAATCGCCGGGGGCGGAGGTGATGCGCTGGTCCGGGACCACCTTGCCGAGCGCGCGATCGAGCCGGGCCACGTAGATCTCGGCGTTGCCGTCGCGGGTGTCGGCCCAGGCGGTGATCCAGCCGTCGCCGCCGCCGCCCTCACCGCCGGCGTAGGCGATGGCCACGTCGGCGGCCTCGCTGACCGCCTTGCCCTTCTTCTTGCGGCCGACCACGGTCACGGCCTTCTGGGCGAGCTTCTCGCCGTCGGGGCCGATCTTGGTGACGAAGACCTGCGGCTCGCCCCGCTCGCGCGCCACCCAGGCCACCGCGATCTCCGCTTTCTTTCCGTCGCGGGGGGGCGCGGGGGCGAAGGCGACGCCGCCCTCGGAGACGGCCTTCTTCGACAGGACGACGGGCTTGCCGGCGGTGCCGTCGGCGCCGAGGGGGCGGACCGTGAGCGTGGCCGAGGGGCCGTCGTCGTCGCTCTTCGCCCGCCTCTTCCCGCCGGGGGCGGTGCTCGCCTCGAGGACGTAGGTCACCCAGGCCACCAGCGACCCGCCGCCGGGCACCTCGGTGGCGGCCACCCGGGCCAGGTGATCGCCGTCGAAGAGCGCCGTCACGCTCGACGCTCGCGGCGGCGCCTCGTCGCTCTCGCGCTGGGCCGGCGCCTTCCACGGGCTCGGTCGCACGGGGAGCGAGAGCAGCGCGATGGGTGCGGCGACCGCGGGCGTCTCCGCCCCCTTGGCCGGGATCACCTGGCCCACGCCCAGCGTGACGCAGCCGCCCCCGCGGCAGACCAGGCTGCGGGTCAGGTAGGGGACCCCGTCGCTCGCCGCGAAGGCCTCGGCGCGCAGCGGCTCCGACGCGGTCACGCTGAGATCGGCCCCGAAGCGCACGAAGGCCGGCCACAGGGGGGCGTCGCCCTTGACCCCCTGCTGCGCGTGCGCCTCGATGCCCTCCGGCAGATCGCGGACCGGCGCCAGCGTCACCGCGGCGAAGCCGTCGCCGTCGGCCTCGATGTCGGGCGGACCGCTGGCGTTGAAGACCATCGCCGCGCGCTCCTTGCCGATCTGCGCGTCGGGGCCGACGGTGGCGAGGTGGATGAGCCGCCCTTCGCGCGGGGCGCGGAGCTGATCCTCCCAGGCCAGGAGCCCGCGGGCGCTGCGGGGCGCGTCGGGCGCGTACGGCTCGGCCACCAGCGAGACCAGCGCCTGCTCGCCGAAGGGCGCCGTGGCGCGGTGGGGGGCCGTGGTGACCCCACCGCCCGCCGCGACCGCGGCCAGGTAGACGCACGCGTCGATGTTGCGCTCGTCGGTCCAGGCGAGCACGTACTTGCCGGCGACCTCGGAGATGGTCACGTCGAGCTGCGCGCTCGGCTCGGCGCTGACCACCAGCGGAGCGCCCGGCTTGCCGCGGGGGTCGATCTCGCTGAGGAAGACCTTGCCGAGCTTGGTGCCCCGCGAGGAGATCGCCTCCTCGGCGGTGCGCGACGGCTTCTTCCGGGCGCGGCTGCGCGCGACGACGGGCGCGGCCGCGCCGTCGGTGGCGACGGTGGCGAGCGCGGCGCCGCGCTCGGTGGCCTCGGCCTCCCAGCCGATGACGTCGTGGGCGACCAGGGTGGTCGCGCCGTCGATCTTGCCCGCGGTGAGCGGCGCGACGAAGAGGTCCGAGCGATCGTCGTGGGGCACCTCCCAGAGCACCAGCGCGCCGTGCGCGTTGGGGAGCACGTCGATCCAGTTGATGTCGTCGGTGATCTGCGCGACCAGCGCCGGCTCCGCGCGGGGCTTGCCGTCGACGTCGAGGGCGAGGACCTTGACCGCGTGGTTCCTGGCGACGAGCTCGACCCAGACGGCGACGTAGCCGTCGTCCACGGGCTTGAGCGCCGCCATGGACACGTCCGCGCCGAGGGCGGCCACGTCGAGGGGGGCGGCGCCCTTGGGGGTGCCGTCGGCGGCGACCGCGCGCGTCATCCAGCGCCCGCGGGCGCTGTAGAAGAGCAGGCCGCCGTCCTTGCGCCGGGCGAAGTAGGGCGCGGCGCTCTCGTCGTCGACCATGGCCAGCACCTGGGTGGGGAGGGGCTCGGGGCCCTTGGCCGCCGGCGCGGGCCCGACCGGCGCCACGGTGGCGGTCGGCCTCGGCATCTCGGGGGCGGCGGGGACGGGCGTGGCGCCGCCGCAGGAGAGCGCGAGGCCCGCGGACAGCGAGCTTGCGAGGACGAAGGGCCAGGTGCGCATGGCCGGGACCATGCCAGAAGCGCGCTCCGCAGGCCACCAACCGGCGCGCCCTTCGCCGGGATGCGTGCCCGCCCACGGGCCCCCGTGCCAGACTCGCGCCCGATGCGCCGCCCCGCCCTCGCCGCCCTGGTCCTCGCGCTCTCGGCCTGCGACAGCGCCGCGCCCACCGCCTCCGCCAAGGCCTCGGGGTCGAGCGCCGCGGCGTCCCCCCTGCCCACCCAGGCCCCCCTCACCGAGGCTCCCCCCGCCGCGCCCGCCCCGCCCGATCTCGACCTGCCCGCCGCCCAGAAGGCCCTCAAGTGCGGCGGCGACGCCCGGTCCGGCGCGTGCGGCGTGCTGGCGAAGATGGCGCGCTGCGCGGCCTGGAACCCGGTCGTCCCCTCGGGCGACGGCCGCTGGCTCGGCCATGGCTGGCTCGTCGAGAGCGGCAAGACCACCGATCAGGTCACCCTGGTGCGCGCGCGCCGCGTGCCCACCGGCGAGGTCGCGCCCGGGCAGCTGGGCGTCCGCATCGCGGTCACCGATCTCCCCCGCCAGGAGGGGCCCGCGTTCGATCAAGCCGACCGCGCCATCCGCGCCTTCGAGCGCGCCGACGTGCCGCCCCGGTCGAGCCCCACGCTGGAGTACGTCAAGCAGCGCACCGACTGGCCCGAGGCCTACGCCGCGCGCACCGTTTCCGGCCAGATCTACGCGCTCACCCAGAACGGCACCTACCTGTGCCAGGGGCCCGGCCGCTCGCTCCTGGTGGCGCAGCGCTCGACCGCGCAGGGGACCAGCGCCGACGGGCTGTATGCGGAGCTCTGGCCCACCTCCTGGTGATGCTCGGCGCCGTGTCCTGTATGCTGGTGCGCTGAATGGCTCGGCGATGGCTCGGCACCCCGGCGCTGCTCGCGGCGCTCGTCTCCTGCGACAGCCACCCGGTCCCCCGCCCTGGCCCCGCCGCCTCCGCCGCGGCACCGAGGGCCTTGCTGCCCACCGCCACCCCCTCGGCGAGCGCGCCCCTCCCCGTCGTCTCCGCGCCGCCCCCCGCCTCGCCTCCGCTACCGCCCCCGGCGCCCGTCGGGGATGCCTGTCGCCTGACGCGTGGCCCGATCCAGCTCTCGTACACCGGTCCGGTGACGCTCGTCGCCGACGGCGTGGATGGCGACCCGCGCGTCATCTTCAACTACGGCGGCGTCCCTCGCGCCGTCCGGCTGCCCTCCGGCAAGGCCGCCGACGCTGGCAAGCCGGAGCGCTTGACCCTGAGCGAGCCCGCCGAGCGCGCCGGCTCGCCGGCCTGTGCGGTCGCGGGGGACGCGCTCTTCTGCCTCGACGGTGCGGGGGCCGTGCACCGCTCCAGGGTCTCCGGCGACGGCTCGGCGGTGGTCGCCCAGGCGCGGCCCGGCTCGCCCGTCGCGGCGGCGAGCGTCGCCGGCGCGCACGTGGTCTACGCCTTCCTCGCCGACCGCCGCACCACCGAGGGCACGACCACCCTCGCGTATGCCGCGCTCGACGACGCGCCTCCCGTCGTCCTCTCCGAGGATGGCAGCGGCGCGACGTTCGTGACCCTCGCCTCGCGCGGCGACGACGCGCTCGCCATGTACATCGACGCTCGCCGCGTGCTCACGCCCGTGCACGCGCGCGTCCTCCGGCCCGCGGGCACCCTGGCCCTGGGCCCGGACGCGGTGGTGTTCGTCGGCGGCGGCACCGACGGCCGCACGCCGGGCGCCCTCGCCCAGGGCGCCTCGGGGCACGCCCTCGCGCTCCTGCCCCTCGACAAGGACGACCACGCCTTCGGGATGGTCTCGATCCGCGTCGAGGAGCAGCCCCGCGACGACTCCGCGACGACCTGGTCGCTCTACCCGACGGCCCTCGAGCGCGCGGCCGTCGTCGCCACCCAGGGGCAGTGGCCGATCCGGGTGCTGCGCACGCTGCCGTCCAGCGCCGACCCCAAGGGCAAGAGGGTGCTGGAGCTCGGTGAGCTCGACGCCGCGGGGGCGTGGAAGGCGCTCTGCCCGGTGGCCGAGGGGGCCGCGTTCGGCGAGCTCGCGGTCCTCGCGGATCGGGCCGGCGCGCTGTGGATCGCGTACACCGACGTGGACGGTACCTGGATCGAGAAGCGGGGCCGGTAGCGCGCGGCTCCGGCGTGGTATGCCAGGGTCCGTGCCTCCCGAGACTCCCGCGGTCCCCGCGCTCCGCGTGCGGGACGTGACCAAGAGCTACTCCCTCGGCGAGAGCCGCGTGGAGGTGCTCCGCGGCGTCAGCCTCGAGGTGCCGCGGGGCCAGATGTGCGCGGTGATGGGCCCCTCCGGCGTCGGCAAGAGCACGCTGCTCAGCGCCATCGCCGGGCTCGCCGTGCCGGACGCGGGCGCGATCGAGGTGCTCGGGCGCGACGTCGCCGCGCTCGGCGAGGAGGAGCGCACGCTGCTGCGCCGGCGCCAGGTGGGCATCGTCTACCAGTTCTTCAACCTGGTGCCGACGCTGACCGCGCGGGAGAACGTGACCTTGCCCTACCTCATCGACGGCGCCCGCCCGGACGAGGGCGCGGTCACCGCCGCCCTCGGGCGGGTGGGCATGAACGGGCGGGCGGACCACCTGCCGGCGCAGCTCTCCGGGGGCGAGATGCAGCTCGTCTCCATCGCCCGCGCCATCGTGCGGCGGCCGGGGCTGCTGCTCGCCGACGAGCCCACCGGCAACGTCAACGTGGCCACCGGGAGGCGCATCATGGCCCTCCTCGCCGAGGTCGCGCGGGAGGCGTCGTGCGCCATGCTCCTGGTCACCCACAACCCCGAGGACGCGGCGCGCGCCGATCGCGTGCTCTTCATGAAGGACGGCATCCTCTGCGCCGACGCCGAGCTCACCGGGGCCGAGGTGTCGTCGCCGGCGATCCACGATCGCCTCCGGTCGCTCGGCATCTGAGGGCGACGCCATGGGCCTGCTCCGCCTCCTCTTCGATCCGCTGGTGCGCCTGCTCTGCGCGCGCAACCTGCGCAGCGACCGCTTCGGCACCTGGGCCGCGATCCTCGGCGTCGCCCTGGGCACGGCGACGGTGGACGTGGTCGTGGCGCTCGACGTCAACACGGTGCAGGCCGAGTCGGGCAACTGGTCCACCGATCCGGCGCTGCCGGCGCCGCCCGACACCATCGGGCTGCGGGGCCTCCGCGGCAGCGACGACGCGCCGGTGGCCGCGCAGAGCGCCAAGGAGGCCACCCACGAGGACTACGAGGTGATGCGATCGGCGATCCGCCTCGGATCGCTGGCGGCGTTCCTGGTGGGCGCGCTCATCGTGTTCTTCACCTTCGGCGTGGTCGTCGACCGGCGCCGGCGGGAGGTGGCGCTCCTGCGCAGCCTGGGGGCGCTGCCCCGGCAAGTGGCGGCGATCTTCGTGCGGGAGGCGGCGATCGTGGGCCTCGCGGGCGCGGCGCTGGGCTTCCTCGCGTCGGTGCCGATGGCGTACCTGGCGGCGGCCGCCGGTATCACCACCACCGGGCGGGCGAGGATCGCGCTGCGCGGCATGATCTTCCCCTGGCGGTGGATGGCGCTGTTCGCCCTGGTGGGCGCGGGCACGGCGCTCCTCGGCGTGCTCCGCCCCGCCCGCGACATGCTCCGCCTCGACGTGGCGCGCGCGCTGCGGCCGCGCTTCCTGGAGGAGGAGGGCGCCCGCGCGGCGTCGCGGCACACCCGGGGGATCACGCTGATCGCCCTGCCCTTCGCGGCGCTGGTGTACGCGCTGATGCGCCCGTTCTTCCGGCAGGCGCTGCCCTCGCTCACCTTCTTCGTCTTCGAGGCGGCCCTGGTGTGCGCCTCGTTCCTCGCGACGCTGGTCCTGGTGCCGGAGCTGGTCCAGCGCCTCGGCGGCGTGGCCGTCCGCCTCCTGCCCGGCGGCCGCGGGCCCGAGCGCCTGCTCACCCAGCGCCGCATCGAGCGCATGGGGCACGAGCTCTCCTGGTCGGTGAGCGGCGTCATGCTGGTCTTCTCGCTCCTGCTCGCGCTCCACATCGCCACGCTGGGGCTCAAGCGCGAGGTGGTGGTGTGGGGAGCCGAGGCGCTCAACGAGGAGGTCTTCCTCCTCCCGACGGGCCCCAGGGCGCGCCCCGAGGCGGCGCTGGAGCGGCTCCCTTCGAGCGAGGTCGCCGTCCGCTTCACGGGGCGCACGCCCTGGCCCAACTCCATCCACGCCGCCCCCGCCGCCGAGCTCGCCGCGCTCGCCGAGGCCAACGGCCGCCCCGACGTCGCCGCCCTCGCTCGCCGCCTCGGGCCGGGCAAGATCGTGCTCTCGCCGATGATGGCCCGCCGCTTCCGGGTCGACGTCGGCGACGCGCTCGAGCTCTCGGGCCGCGCCGGCACCCGTCGCCTCGCGATCGTCGCGGTCACCGACGGGCTGGGCTTCACGCCCGACTCCGCGCCCTACCGCAACCTCAAGACGTACGGCGTCATCGACGCCGCCGATGCCGACCTGATCGCGCCTTACGCCGAGCCGCTGGGCGCCGCCCTGGTGGTCGCCAACGGAGGCCGGCCCGCCGTGCAGCGGTGGCTCTCGGGGCTCCGCCGCGCCGAGCTGGCCGACGTGCGCGTCGTCGAGGCCTCGTGGTACCGCTGGGTCCGGGGCCGCGAGACCGACAAGGACTTCGTCATCTTCGACCTCATGCTGGGGCTCACCAGCGTCCTCGCGGCCATCGGCATCGCCAACCAGCTCGTCCTCTCGGTGCATGCCCGGCAGCGCGAGCTCGCGCTCTACCGCGTGCTCGGCATGACCGCGCCGCAGGTGCGCCGCCTGGTGCTGCTGGAGGGCGGCTTCATCGGCCTGCTCGGCGGCGCGCTCGCGGCGCTGCTCGGCGTGCCGCTCGGCTACGCGGCGGTGGGCGCGCTGCGCACCGTCTCGGCCTTCGAGGTCGACTTCACCCTGCCCCCTCGCTACGTGCTCTACACCGTGGTCGGCTCGGTGCTGATCGCCGTCACCGCGTCGCTGTACCCGGCGTCGCAGGCGGCGCGCGCCGACGCCGCCGAGTCCGTTCACTACGAGTGAGCGCGTCGGCTATGCTGGCCGGCATGAAGCGCAGGAGCCTCCTCCAGGCCGGCCTCTCCCTCGCCGCCGCGCCCCTCGCCCCTCTTGCCCCTCTCCCCCCCGTCGCGTCCCCGCTCGACGCGCCGTGCCCGAGGGATCTCGCGCCCCTCGCCCCCTCCGCCAGGCCCGCCTTCGAGCGCGTGGTCGCCCGGGTGGGGACCAACCACGGGCACGTCTTCACGGTCTCGCTCGCCGACGTCAGCGCGGGCGTGGCCCGGGTCTACGACCTCACCGGCACCGCCGGCCACGAGCACCGCGTGACGCTCGAGCCGGCCGTGTTCGAGCGCCTCCGGGCCGGCGAGATCGTGCGCCTGCCGAGCTCGCGCGACGGGCACCTGCACCGGCTCCTGGTCCGGCTCGCGCCCGCGGTCGATCCGCCGGAGGCCACCGCGGTGTGCGCCGTCACCATCGGCGGCAAGGACGATCACGAGCTGATCGTCACCGCGGCCGACATGGCGGCCCGCGCCGACCGGACCTACGACATCCAGGGCATCGCGGCGCACACCCACGCGGTGCGGATCGTCGCCGCCGACTTCGAGCGCCTCGCGCGCGGCGAGCAGCTCGCGCTGAACGCCTCGGCGGCGCAGCCCGGCGAGGATCACGGGCACGTGGTGTACGTCCACTATCCGCCTGCGCGCGGCAAGCGCGGCTGAGCGTCCCGAGCGCTCGGTGGGGACGCTCCGGTCATCCTGCGGAACGCCCGAGAGCGTTCCGCGACGGGGCGGCCGAAAAAGCGATCGGGCGCGGCGGGGCGGGGGGTTGCGGCTGCACGCCCGGCGACCACGTTCTCCCCCCGGGGGGTCCAGGGATGGAGACGAGAACCGCGCTGATCGAAGGCTACAGCCGCTCCGCGCCGCTGTACGACCAGACTGCAGGCATGACGTACCTGAGCGCGCTGTGGAAGCTGCTCCCGCGCGTGCGGGTGGGACCGTCCCCGGCCATCCTGGACGTGGGCAGCGGAACCGGCATCAACCTGCTCGAGGCCGCGCGCGTGCTGGCCCCGTGCAGCCGGCTGGTGGGCGTCGACCTCGCGCCGGGCATGGTGCAGGAGGCGCGCCGCAAGGCGGTCGCCGCGGGCGTTTCGGCCACCTTCACGGTGGGGGACGCCGAGCACCTCGAGCTCGAGGACGAGGCCTTCGACCTGATCATCTGCAACAGCGTCTACCACTGGTTCCCCGACCGCGGCCGCGCCATCGCCGAGCTCGCGCGGGTGCTCCGGCCGGGCGGGCAGCTCCTCGTCAACTGCGTCGCCGACCCCGGCTTCGGGGAGTGGATCCGCGCGGTCGACGAGGTGTGGACGGGCCTCTTCGGGCAGGCCCGCGCCTGGCTCCCGCCGCTGCCGACGCCGGGCGAGCTGCTCGGCCACCTCCGCGCCGCCGGCCTCACCGTCGAGCACCTGGAGTACGAGCTGGATCCCATCCCGGTGCAGGACGTGAGCGCGTTCCTGCGGACCATGACGGTCATCGCGCCGACCTGGCTGGCCGGCGTCCCCGCGGGCGGCGGGCGCGCCGTCATGGACGCGATGACGCGCGCGCTCGCCGCCACCTCGGCGGGGGCGTTCGTGGTCACCTCGGCGGGCGTCGCGTCCGTGTCGCGCAAGCCGGGGGGCACCCCCAGACCCCCGGCCGCGCCCGGCGCCGGGAAGGCCTAGCGATCGTCGTCAGAGCGAGAGGTTCGCCCCGACCGAGATCGAGAAGCCGCCCAGCGGCAAGCCCGCCGAGCCGGCGAACGCGTTGCTCCAGTTGGCGATGAGGTAACGGACCTGGATCGCCGTCTGGATGCGGGCGTCGCCGGACAGCCGCGCCAGCACGACCGGGGCGACGTAGGGCACGCGCGCGCTGCTCACGTCGCCGCGCAGGAGCAGGAAGGGCAGCATCGCGCCGCCCTCCGCGCCGAAGCCGAAGGTGCCCGGGCGCCGCCGATCCTTGCGCCCGAGGATGCCGTAGGCGAAGCCGCCCACCTCGACCTCGTGGAGGGTGAGGAGCCCGCCGCTCCCCCCCGCCGAGCCCGCGGAGCCGAAGGCGTAGCCGGTGTGCACGCCCAGATCGAGCCACGAGGCCGGGCTCACCGCGGCGTCGGCCGCGGCCTCGACGATGGCGGACATCGAGGTGTAGCCGTAGGCGCTGAGCACGTTCTGGTAGACCTGGCTGAACGGCGCCGTCTGGAGGAAGCGCACGCCCAGGCGGAAGCTGAGCTTGACGCCCTTGTTGGCCGCGGCCAGCGCGTCGTCGGCGGCCCTGGTGTCCTCGCTCTTGGCGTCGTCCGGCTTGCCGTCGTCGGGGCCGATCAGCTCCTCGACGCCCCCGGCACGCGCCGCGCGCGGGCTCGCCGCCAGGCTCGCCGCCACCAGGACCGCCACCCGCGCCGGGCTCAGCTTCCGCTGGCGCATGCCGGGGTCGAGGTGAGCCGGATGAGATCGATGGTGCAGGTGCCGCCCGCGCTGGTCTGGAAGGCCACCTGGTGGACGACGACGGAGGCGACGCCGGTGGGCAGGTTGATGTCGCCCACGAGCGGGACGTAGGCGACGCCGGTGTAGTCGGGCGCGTTCCCGGACGACGTGAGGCTGTCGTCGATCGCCAGGGCGATGTCGATCGTCACGTCCGCGGCGCCCGGCACCGTGGCGGCGAGGGTCGCCGCGATCCCGTCGGGGCAGTCGGCGACGAGCTCGAGCGAGTAGGTGGTGTCCAGGGTCGCCGGCGCGATCGACTTGGTGGCGGTCACGCCGCCCTGGATCTGGAGCCCGTGCTCACCCGGCAAGATGGTGCTGACGAGCTGGGCCGCGCCTGCGGTGGAGAGGGTCCACCCGCACGTGCCGGTGCAGCCCTCGAAGTCGTCGACGAGGACCTGCGTCTGGGGGCAGGAGCACGCCGCGCCGAGCAGCGCGGCGGCGAGCGCGGTCGGCCCGAGGACGCGGGCGAGAGCGGGGCGCGGGCTGCGGAGGGGTGAGCCGTGCAAGGCCGGCGAGCCTAGCACGAGGTGCGCGCGCTCTTGTGGCGGACACCCTCCGGGCTACAATCGCCCCGATCGATGACAGAGGCTCCTCGCCCCGGGTCCGTTGCTCGCGGCGCCGTCCTCGTGATGGCGCTCGGTCTCCTCGCGGCTGCCTGCCGGAGCGGCTCCTCGAAGGGCGGGTCCGCCACGGGCACGACCGCGAGCGCGGCGCCGCCCGCTCTCGTCGACCTCCCCCCGGTGCCGGACACGAGCGGGGCGGCGCCGCTCGGTCTGCTCCCGCCGGTCCTCTACACCCTCAAGCCGGCGCACCCCGGGCTGGTGCTCACCTGGCGCGAGCCCACCCTCTGCGAGACCATCGAGGTGGAGCGCCAGGACGCACTCCAGCCGTACCCGTCGCAGGCCGGTCCGCCGGTCGTCGCGTCCGTCACGCGAGGAGCCGCGCCGGCGCCGGCGCGCTTCGCGGTCCCCGCCGGGACGCTGTCCTACCTGGATACGACGGCTACTCGGGACTACCCGTACACGTACCATGCGCGCTGCCGGAGAGCGGGCGTGGCCTCGGGCTGGTCCAACGAGCTGGCGACCAATCCTGCCAAGCCCTGAGGCCAAGCCCCGAGGCCAAGCCCCGAGGCCAAGCCCCGAGATCTCGGGGCTGCGCCGCGCCGTGAGGCCCCTGACACGCGGGTGGGCACGAGCGGTGCACACCCTCGCGGCATGACGCCGTCCCACGCGATCACCAGCACCTTCGCCACCCTCCTGCGGCAGGTTCCGCGCTGGCTCCGCGGCGCGCGTCCCGGCGATTTGCCGGAGGCCACCCCACAGCTCGCGGCGCGGTGCCCGGACGCCGCCGCGGCGAACGCCGGCGCCCTGCGCGCGGCGGCTCGGCGGCTCGGCGTGCTCCCCCCGGAGGCGGTCGGGTGGCTCGGTGCGCTGGTGCGCGATCGCCTCCGGCGCTCCCTGGCCGACCGGACCGGGCGCGACTGGGAGGCCCTCTATCCCGGCGCGACCCTGGAGGAACGCGCGGCGCGGCACATCGCCAGCGCGGCGAGGCGTGCGGCGCTCTCCAGCGGCCTCTCGGCGGCGGGCGCCCACGTGGGCGAGGTGGTGACCGTCCTCACCGAGGGGCTCACGGCGCCGATGTGCGTGCCGGCGGTGGTCGCCGCGATCACCGCGGACGTGGTGGCGTCGGCCAAGGTGCAGATCGACCTGGTCGTCGATCTGGCATCTCTCCACGGCGTGGACTTCGACCTCGGCGACACCGCCGAGCTGGCGGCCATCTTCGACCTCGCCCTGCACGGCGGCACGCGGAGCGCGGTCACGCCCGGCGGCGAGGCGTGCGCGTCCAGCGGCGACGCGATCCTGGCGCGGCTCGGGCGCGGGCTGCTCGAGGACGCGCTGCTCGGGCTCGTGCCGCTGGTGGGCATCCCCTACAGCGCCGCCCACAGCCACCGCGCCACCGCCCGCGTCGGCGCCGTCGCCTGTCAGCGCCTGCGCAGCCGCATCGCCCTGCGCGAAGCGCTGGGGAGCGCGCTCGCGACGGCCTCGCCGGAGCTGCTCCTCGAGGGCGCGTGGCTCCTCGCCGTGGTGGACGGCATCGCCACGCGCGAGGAGCTGCTCGTCGTGGCAGCGCTCGCCCGCTTCGTCGCCCCCGGCGCGGTGCAGGCCCTCGACTCGACCGACGAGCGCGACTGGCTCGCGCGGGCGGCCTCGCTCGAGCCCGGCGAGCGCGCCGCGTTGCTCGATGCGCTGCTGGTCACCGCGGGCCTGCGCGGCCCGACCCGACACCCCGAGCGCTGCTTCCTGCTCCGCACCGGCGCCGCGCTGGGGCTCGCGGTCGACTTCACCCGGATCGAGGCCATCCGCCGGCAGCTCGGCGACGACGCTACGGTGAGCTGAGCGATCGGCGAGGCGCGCTCTCGGGCGTTTCCCAGCCTGGTCAACGCGGAGCCCGGCGCGCCGCCTCGCAGATCGCCGCGCGGAGCGCATCCTGCGGCGCTGCCGGGGCGGTCTTCTCCTCGCAGCCGACGTCCCGATCGAGCGGGTCGAGCGCCAGGGCCAGGCCGAAGGCGCGCTCCGCATCGGCCGCCGGCTCCGGGTGGAGCAGGCCGTGCAGCGACCACCACCGCCCGAAGCGGCTGTGCACGTCCTCCACCTTGTCGACGAGCATGGCGGCGGTGGCGCGGTCGCCGGTGCCGAGGAGCTCGGCGGCGAGCCAGCAGCGCACCGAGGCGTCGGCCGGCACCAGCGCCTGGGCCCGCTGGAGCTCGGTGGCGGCCGCCTGGTGGTGCCCGCGCGCGCCCAGGAGATCGCCGAGCCGCACCCGCTTGGCGATCTCCGCCAGGTGCGGGACGTTGGCCGCCGGGGCCAGGTCCGGCGGTAGATCGTGCGAGCCCGCGGCGAGGTGGGCGCGCCAGCGCTTGTCCCAGCCGGCGAGGTCGACGCCGCTCACCTCGTGGATGGACCGGTCGACCTCGTCGGGGGGGAGCGCCGACTTGAGGCGGAGCACGAGCTGCGGGAGGCCGTCGTCGCCGACCTCCTTGGTCCAGAACCGGATGAAGCTGTGGACCTCGGCGAAGGCGACGGCCGCCTCCTCGGCGCTGGGGAGCATGGCGATGGAGGGGCCGAGCCGGTCGAGCGAGCGGCCCAGGCCCTTCTCCATCCCCACCAGCGCCACGGTGTCGACGGGCGGCACGTCGTCGAGCGGCTGGGGTTCCCGCCAGCGCGTCTCCTCGCGCTTGGCGACGCCCTCCTGGAGCCAGAGCGGCGCGCGATCGCGCGTGCCCTGGGAGAGCGCCAGGTGGGTCATCTCGTGCGCCAGCGTGTCGAGCCACGGGTAGCCGTGGGACATCGAGCGCGGGGTGAGCATGGTCACCCGCCCCCACTTGGCGACGGCGACGGTGCCGGTGGTGCGCGCCGCCTGCTCCGGCAGGCCGGTCATGGCGGCGAGGGTGTACTGGTCGCGCACCAGATCGATGCGCAGCGGGCGGGCCAGCTCGACCCCGAGGTCCTTGACGAGCTGCGCCCGCACCTTGACCGCGGTCTCGGCGAGCAGCGGGACCAGCGCGCGATCGTCGTCGTCCTGGAGGTGCACGACCAGGCCGCGCTCGTCGTCGCGCACCTCGATGGTCGCGGCCATCCCGCGCGCGCAGCCGCGGGCGATGTCGCCGAGCTCGGCGCCCTCGGTGGTGGCGGCGAGGTCGGGCCGCTGGAGGGTGACCGCGGCGAGGTCGTAGTCGTGGGAATAGATGGCGAGCCGGCCGCGCTCGATGGACAGCGCCGCGTCGGTGCCGTCGGCCCCGTCGAGGATCGCGTGGGCGGCGGGCAGGTCCATGTCGAGGATGGCGAGCCGGACCCGGGCCGCGCGGATCGTGTCGCCCACGGCGGCGACCCGCTGGAGGAGCGAGGGATCCTGCCTCGGCGCGGCGCCGGGGGCGGCAGCCGTCGGCGCGGGAGAAGGGACCGGGCCCGCGGGGACCTGCCCGGAGGCGCCGGCGCCGAGCAGGGTCGCGACGGCGAGGGTCGCGAGCAGAGGAAAGACGCGTCGCTTCATTTCAACAGCCCCTCCGCGTAACGCTTCACGGCCTCGCGCAGCAGCGGGTCGGACGAGCCGCCCAGGCCCTGGAGCACCCGTCGGCGGAACTCCTCCGGGCCCTTGTGCTTGTCCTTGCCGGGGATCTCCGCCTTGGCCTTGCTGGTCTCGTTGGTCCCGTCGTCGCGCTCGCCCTCGCCGCCGCGCGCGTCGCGCTCGCCGCGGGCCATCTCGAGGAGGCGCTGGGCGTCCCGCTGCTTGCGCAGCCCGTTCTCGCCGTCGCCCTGGCCGAGCGCGTGCTCGGCGTCGCGCATCGCCTGCTCGGCGTCGTTGAGCCGGTCGAGCATCTCCTGGGGCATGCTGCGGTCGCCGCCCTCGCCCTTCTTGGCCAGCTCGCGGGCCTTGTCGACGAGCTTCTGCTCGTCCTTGCCGTGGCGCTGGAGGTCGGCCTTGGCGCGGGCGGAGGACGCCCGGCGCAGCTTCTCCAGCGCCTCCTCGGCCCAGGCGAGCTCGCGATCGATGGTGGGCTTGGCCGCGCCGGCCTCGCGCCCGGCGCGGTCCTCGGGGAAGAAGCCGCCGCTCTGCTCGGCGGCGCGCTGGGCGTCGGCGAGCTTCTGGGCGGCGCGTCGGCCGCTCTCGACCGCGTCGCGGGGCCGGCCGCCTTCGAGCGCGCCGGCCATCGCCTCGGCCTCCTCGCGGCCGGCGGCGGCCGCCATCTCGGCGGAGCCGGTCTCCCCGCGGGGCGGGGGCAGGCGCTTGACCGCCTCGCGGATGGCGTCGGCGTGCTGCTTGGCCTCCTGCTTGAGCTGGTCCAGCTCCTCCGGGGAGACCGCCTTCTCGAGCGAGTCCTCGACGTCGCCGATCTTGCCCGCGTGCTCGCGGGCCAGCTCGTCGAGCTCGCGCTCGCCGGCGGCCGCCTCCTCGTCCGCGGCGGAGGGCTCGCCCGAGTCGGCGCCCCCGCCGGGGGAGCCGGACTCGACGCCGCCGCGCCCGCCGTGGCCGCCCCCGTGTCCGCCCCCGCCGCTGAACGACGGCTCCGGCCGGCGCAGCCGCCCGGCGAGATCGCGCGCGGCGAGCTCGGCGTGACGGAGGTCCCCGGCCTCGCGGGCGCGGGCGATGCGGCGCAGATCGTTGGCGACGATCTCGCCGAGATCGAGGCCGAGCTCGCCCAGCCCGAGGAGCTGCTTGCCGCCGCCGTCGAGCACCTGCACCGCGGCGTCGACGCGGCGGTTCAGCACCTCGACCGCGGCCCGCGGATCGGTGGCCCCCACCGCCGAGACGAGCCCCGCGGCCACCTCGTCCGCCACCTCCGCGAGGCGCTTGGCGACGGTCTGGGAGTCCTTGTAGCCGAGCCCGCGGAGGCCGGCGTCGAAGGCCAGCAGCACCTCCTCGGTCTCGTCGACGAGCTTCTGGTGGGTGGCGGCGCCGGGCGACTTCACCTCGGCCGCGAGCGCGCGCCCCAGCCGGCGGACCTGCCCGCGCGCGAGGGCGACGAAGCGGCCGCGCACGTCGAGCCCCCCGTACGAGCCCGAGAGCGCCTCGTTGACCGCCTTGACCGCGGCGGCCTGGGCGCGGGTCTCGTGGTCGAGGTGCTCCTTGGCGGCGGCCGCCGCGGGGGCCCGGTCCATCACCCGCTCGGCGGTGAGGTCCGTGACGGCGTCCCGCGCGGCGAGCAGGGCCCGATAGCGCAGCGCCTCGGGCTCGCCGACCTGGGGTGGGATCACCGTGAAGGCCGCGCTCTTCCCCCACTTGGGGCCGGAGACCGCGTCGTTGTCCCGCGCCTCGACGGTGATCTCGACGGGCGTGTAGACCTTCTTGAAGAACGGATCGCGGGCCTGGATCTCGTAGCCGCCGCGGTCGACGAGCACGTCTGCGGCGGGGTGCGAGAGCACGCGGCGCTCTTCCCGGGCGCCGGCGCGCAGGACCAGATCGACCTCGCGGAGGCCGTGGTCGTCGGTGGCCTCGTAGTGGATGGGGATGCTCGGCTCGTCGAGGAGGCGCACGGTGCGCGGGGCCCCCTCGACGGTGACGCGCGGCGCGAGGTCGGGGATGGAGACCACGCGCTGCTCGTCGGGCTGGCGGACCCGCACGCCGCCGCGCGCCGGATCGCCGAACTCGGCGGCGATCCACAGGGTGGTGGTGTCCGCCAGGGTCCAGCGGGCCACGACGAGGCCGGCCCCGTCGTCGACGAAGGGCACCGCGGCGCTGCCGTCGGTGAGCACCACGGGCCGCCCGGCATGGAGCGGCCGGCCCCGCACCAGGAGCGTGGTCCCCCGCGGCTGCTCGGTGCCACGGAAGGCGCGGACGTCGGCGCCCTGCCGGTGGAGGTACTCGGGGGGCGCGGTGCTCACCCGGACCTCGTTCACCCAGGCGAGGCGGAGGGGGGCCTCGCCGGCGCGGGCGAGGAGGACGTCGACCCCTTCGAGGATGCGGAAGGGCTCGACGAGGACCAGGATCGCGCCCGCGGCGGCGAGGGCCAGGCCGGCGCTCGACCAGCGCAGGGCCGCCACCGCGGCGCGCTCGCGGAGCCGCGGCAGCGAGGCGCGGGCGAGGAGCCGCTCGAGGTGGAGGCCGGCGAGGGCGGGCGAGCCGGCGCGATCGTCGACCGCGGTCCGGGCGACCAGGGTGATCGCGCGCAGCGCCGCGGCGCCGAGCTGCGGGTCCATGCGGGCGACGGTGTCCGAGACCACCCGCCGGGGATCCGCCCGGCGGCGCCGCATCAGCACCGCCCGGGCGGTGAGCCCGATCAGCGTGAGCGCCAGCGCCGCCGCGGCCGCGGCGCGGGGGAGAGGGTTGCCGAGGCGCGCCAGGTGGGCGACCCCGAAGAACACCGCGAACACGAGCGCGAGGAGCGCGCGCCGCACCGAGGGCTGCACCTGGGCGTCCCAGGTCGAGCGCAAGCGCGCGATGGCGACGGCCGGGCCCTTTTGGTCCATGGGCGGAAGCCTAGTCGCGCCGGGCGGGCGGTCCAATGATCAGGGCGTGGGCGGGGCGCGATCGGTGCGCAGCCGCAGCGGCACCACGAAGCGCAGGTCCCCCCCGGCCGGCCGGGGGAAGGAGAGCTGCCGCGCCGCCCGGAGCACGCACAGGGTGACCCGCTCGTCCGGGAAGCGCGACTCGACCTCGAACGCCTCGTCCGTCTTGCCCTTGTCGGTGACGTGAAACCGCACGCCGAGCCGCCCCCACAGCTCCGGCGCGTACTCCAGGGCGGCGCGGTAGCAGGCCTCGAAGGTGGGGAGCGAGGCCTCCACCACGGCGCCGATGGCGTCGGGAGCGAGCTCCCCGTCGCCCGGGACGATCAGGCTCGGGGGCGGGGCCATCGGCTCGTCGCCGTGGCCGATCTGGAGATCCATGGCCACCACCGAGGCGCCCCGCGCCCGCGGCAGCTCGATGCGGCGAACCCGCTCGGCGAGGCACTCGGGCACCTCCGGCTCGGCGAAGCTGGTGCGGCTGACCCGCGCGCTCGAGACCTTGCCGGCCGCCGAGACCCCGACCAGCAGCGACGCGGTCCCCCGCAGCTTGGGATCCTTGTAGGCGCCGAGGCCGAAGCACTCGACCACCTTGATCCAGAAGCGCGCTCGGAGGACCCGCTGCGCGTCCGCGGCCGAGAGCGGGCCGTGCACCCGCGGGACGTCGAGGATCACCTTGGGCGCCGGGTGCCCGGGGACCGGCGGAACGGGAGCGACGGGGGTGCCCAGGCCGCCCTGATTCCAGCGGGTGCGGTCGGCCAGGTCGGCGAGGAAGGCGGCCCGGGTGGCGGGGAAGACCCGGCGGTCGAGGCGAAAGGGCGGCTCGAACGTGACGCTGGGGCGCGGGGGGGCCGGGGGCGCGACCTCCGCGGCTGGCAACGCGACGGCCACCGGCGCGGTGGGAGGCGGCGCCGGCGGGGGGGAGCGGCTCTCCCCGATCTCGCCGGGGGGCCCGGGCGGGGCGCCGGCAAAGGGAGGCGGCGCCGGTGGGGAGGGGCTCGCAGCGCACCCCGCCAGGACCGCCAGCACCAGGCCGAGCACCGCGGCGAGCTTCAGAAGAGCAGCCCCTCGCGCGGATCGCCGGTCATCTTGGCGGCCAGCACCTCGACGGCGGCGGCCACCTCGGGATCGTCCACGGTGGGCACGTGGACGATGAACCGCACGTAGAGATCGCCCGGCTCCTTCCCCTTGCGGGTCACGCCCTTGCCGCGGAGCCGGGTGACGTTGCCGCTCTGGGTGTGCTTGGGCACCTTGAGCGTCACCTCGCCGTCGGGGGTGGGCACTCGGATCTTCTCGCCGCGGTAGGCCTCGCCGAGGGTCACTGGGACCTCGACGTGGAGGTCGTCGCCTTCGCGCTTGAAGAAGGGGTGCGGGGTGACGTGGATGGTGAGCAGCAGGTCGCCCGCCGGCCCGCCCCCGAAGCCCGGGCTGCCCTGACCGGGGATGCGCACCCGGCTGCCCTCGTCGGCGCCGGGCGGCACGCGCACGGTGACCGACTCGGCGCCGCGCTGGATCTGGAGCTGGGTGCCCTTGACCGCCGACACGAAGTCGATGGTCACCGAGCTCTCCTGGTCCTGCCCGCGCGACGCCGCCCGGGGCCCGCGCCCGCCGCCGCCGCGGCCGCTCCGGTTGAAGACCTCGCCGAAGAGATCGTTGAAGTCCGCGCCGCCGGCGCCGCCCCCCCCACCGAAGATATCCTGGACGTCGAACCCCGCGCCGCCCGGGGCGCCGCCCGCGCTGCGCCTCGGCCCGGCCCCGCCGTACTGGCGGACCATCCGGGCCCGCTCGGCGTCGAAGTTCTGCGAGAGGCTCTCCTCGCCGAACTCGTCGTAGAGCGCGCGCTTCTTCGGGTCGCTGAGGACCTCGTGCGCCTGGTTGACTTCCTTGAAGCGCTGCTCGCTCGATTTCGCCGGGTTCTTGTCCGGGTGGTACTTCATCGCGAGCTTGCGGAACGCCTTCTTGATGGCGTCCTCGTCGGCGTCCTTGGTGACACCGAGCACCGCGTAGAGGTCCTTGGGCATGGTCGGGTGAACCTAAATCCGCGAGCGGCCCCCGTCCACTGGCGGGGCACGTCGCTTGCGTGTTGAGCGAGGGGGTGCGCGCGGGGCGGCGCGAGGCGTGCGCCACGGGGGCGCGCGGCTTGCGCCCCTCCTCAGGTCGCGGGCGTGAGCTGGAGCGGGGCGACCCGCCAGGTGCTCCCCTCGGGAGAGTCCGAGACCTCGATCCCCTTGGCGTCGAGCTCCTTGCGGAGGGCGTCGGCGCGGGCGAAGTCCTTGGCCTGACGGGCGGCGGTGCGCTCGGTCAGGCTGGCGTCGATCTGCTCGGGGGTGAGCTCGACGATCGCCAGCCGCTGCTTCTGGGTGCGCTCCCGGTAGACGTCGGGGGGCGTCTGGAGCAGGCCGAGCGGCTTGAGGGCCCCGTGGATCGCGGCGTGGAGCTTGGCCGCGACGAGGGGGGCGGCGCGCTGCAGCTCGCCGTCCTTCTTCCGCTTCTGGACCAGATCCGCGAGCTCGTTGGCGGCCTTGGCCAGCTCGCCGAGGATGGCGAGGGCGACGGGGGTGTTGAGATCGTCGTCGAGCGCCGCGGCGACCCGGTCGCGCGCGTCGGCCGCCAGCTTGGTGAACGGCAGCAGCTCGCGCGGGACGCTCGCCGCCATGGTGACGCCGGTGGGCCCCTGGGTCGCGGTCAGCCGCGCCAGCGCCTGGTAGAGGTAGTCGACCCGCCGCTCCGCCTCGACCACGCCCGGGAAGACCACCCGCCCGGCCCCGACCAGGCCGCAGGTGGTGCAGGCCTCGGCCGGATCGCGCGAGGCGCGCAGGGCGCCGCAGGCGGTGCAGCGGTTCTCCACGTCGAAGTTGATCGGGCCGCGGTAGTGCACCGTGAGGAGGAAGTAGCGGAGGGCCTCGGCGTCGTCGCGCGCCAGCACGTCGCGGATGGTGACGAAGTTGCCGAGCGACTTCGACATCTTCTCCTTGTCGACGTTGACGAAGCCGTTGTGGATCCAGATGGACACGAAGCAGCCCTCGCCCGGGTGCGCCGCCTCGCTCTGGGCGATCTCGTTCTCGTGGTGGGGGAAGATCAGGTCCATCCCGCCGCAGTGGACGTCGAAGCCGTGGCCCAGGTAGCGCGCCGACATCGCCGAGCACTCGATGTGCCAGCCCGGCCGCCCCTTGCCCCAGGGGCTGTCCCACCCCCAGGCCTTGCCCTCGGCCGCGGAGCCCTCGGCCGCCGAGCCGGGAGCCCCCTCCGGGATGCCCTTCCACAGGGCGAAGTCGAGCGGGTCGTGCTTGTCCTCGCAGGCCTCGACGCGGGCGCCCACGCGCATCTCGTCGATGTTGCGCTTGGAGAGCTTGCCGTACCCGGGGAAGGCGCGGACGTTGTAGTAGACGTCGCGGGCGCCGCTGGGCATCGTCACCTCGTAGGCGGCGCCGAGGGCGATGAGCTTCTCGACCAGGGCGACGATCTCGGCGAGGTGCTCGGAGACCCGGGGCTCCACGTCGGGCGCCAGGCAACCGAGGGCGCGGACGTCCTCCTGGTAGAGCTTCGCCATCCGGTCCGACAGCTCCAGCGGGGTGGTGCCCTCGCGCTGGGCGCGGAGGAGGATCTTGTCCTCCACGTCGGTGATGTTGCGAACGTAGGTGACCTGGAGCCCCTGGCTGCGGAGGTGGCGCACCAGGACGTCCGGCGCGATCGCGGCGCGGGCGTGCCCCACGTGGGCGACGTCGTAGGTGGTGGGCCCGCAGGTGTAGACCCCCACCGTTCCGGCCTGCCGGGGGACGAGGGGAACGAGCTGGGCGGTCAGGGTGTCGTAGAGGCGAAGGTGGAGCTCGGACATGATGGCGGTCTCCGTGTACCAAGCGGGGTCTTGGGTGTCACGCGCGGCGCCGCAAACGGCGGGGGATCCCACCCGCTCCCCCCCGCGATCGGCCGCTAGTCCGGGGGGCCGGCGATGATTATGAACCTGATCGATGCTCCCCCTCCGTGACCGGCTCCCCCGGCGACGGGCCCCCGTCGTCAACTACGCCCTCATCCTCGTGAACGTGCTGGCGTTCCTGTGGGAGCGGGCGGAGCTCGCCCTCGGCTACGCGCCCCACCGCCTGCTGCTGGAGTGGGGCCTGGTGCCCTCGCTGCTCGTCGCGCACCCCGTGGAGGAGGCCTCCACCGTCCTGACCAGCATGTTCCTCCACGACCCCACCGGGTGGGCCCACATCGGCGGGAACATGCTCTTTCTCTGGATCTTCGGCGACAACGTCGAGGACGCGCTGGGCCGGGGCCGCTACCTCCTCTTCTATCTGCTCTCCGGCCTCGCCGCCGCGGCCGCCCAGATCCTCATCGATCCCGGCTCGCGGGTGCCGATGGTGGGGGCGTCCGGGGCCATCGCGGGGGTCCTGGCGGCCTACGTCACCCTCTACCCGCGGGCTCCCATCACCGTCCTCAACCCGATCCCGATCCTCTGGATCTTCTTCGGCATTTTCCTGGAGCTGCCGGCCTGGCTGATCATCGGCGAGTTCTTCGTGATGAACCTCTTCTACGCCCTCGGGTACCTGGGCGGGCACGCCCCGGGCGGGGTCGCCTTCTTCGCGCACCTGGGCGGGTTCGTGGCGGGGCTCTTCCTGGTGCGGGGGTTCGTCGGCGGGGCGCGTGGCCGGGACCACGATCGCTGGACGGGGTTCCGCCCGCCGCCGCGGCGCCCGCCAGCGGGTTACGGCTATCCGCCCCCGCCGGCGCATCGCCCCTGGGACGGATGAATGCTAGCGTCGCGGGCCGCAGGATGCGACGCAAGCGAAGCCCCCTCCCCATCGCCGTCGCGCTGGCCGCCGTCCTCGCCGCCGCCGGCTGCGGCGCCGCCGGCCTCACCGGCGACACCTTCCACGGCGAGGGCTTCGCCTTCCGCATCGGCACCCTCCCCGCCGGCTGGGAGCGCGTCGACGTCTCGCACACCGCCCTCGCCTTCCGCGACGCGCGCGACGGCGGCACCATCGTCCTCAACGGGCGCTGCGGCGTCGACGGGGAAGACGTGCCCCTCGCGGCGCTCACCCAGCACCTGTTTCTCCGCTTCACCGAGCGCGAGATCGAGGAGCAGACCGTGGTCCCCTTCGACCGCCGCGAGGCCATGCGCACCCTCCTCACCGCCAAGCTCGACGGCGTCCCGATGAAGTTCGAGGTCTGGGTCCTCAAGAAGGACGGCTGCGTCTACGATCTCGCCTTCATGGCCGCGCCCTCCCGCTTCGCCCGCGGCGCCGCCGAGTTCGAGAGCTTCGTCCGCGCCTTCGCCACCGTGAGCCCCCCGTGAGCCCCCATGCCGATTGATGCCGGTCCCAAGGGGGCCCGACCCCAGAGCTCACCGGGCGCGCGCGACACCGCGCCCCCCTCGCTCTCCGTGCTGCCGAGCCCGCCCTCGGCCCCGTCGCAGCTCTGGGACGACGCGGTCTCGATGGTCGAGCACTTCGGCGAGATCGGCCGGATGACCGCCCAGGCCTTCCTCGCCATGTGGCGCCGCCCCCTGGAGATCCAGTCGACCCTCTACCAGATGGAGTCGCTCGGGGTCCGCTCCATGGGGATCGCCTCGGTGACCAGCCTCTTCGTCGGCATGGTCATGGCCGTGCAGTTCGCCTTCGGCCTGCAGAAGTTCGGCGGCATGGAGTACACGGGCCGCATCATCGGCCTCTCCTTCTCGCGCGAGCTGGCCCCCACCCTCACCGCCGTCATCGTCGGGGGCCGCATCGGCGCCGGCATCGCCGCCGAGGTGGGCTCGATGGCCGTCACCGAGCAGATCGACGCCATCCGCGCCCTCGGCGCCGACCCCATCAAGAAGCTGGTGGTCCCCCGCCTCCTCGCCAGCATCGTGGTCATGCCCGTGCTCGGCGCCTTCGCCTTGGTGCTCGGCTTCGCCGGGGCCATGGCCATCACCGCGGTGCAGTTCGACATCCCGCCCGGCTTCTTCCTGCGCACCTCGCTCGGCTCCGTCAACTTCGCCGACTACTTCAGCGGGATGTACAAGACGCCCATCTTCGGGGCGATCATCGCCCTCACCGGCTGCCACTTCGGCCTCATCACCCGCGGCGGCACCGAGGGCGTGGGGCAGGCGACCACCCGGACGGTGGTGGCGATCTCCATCGCCATCCTCATCTCGGATTTCTTCCTCACCAAGGTCTCGATCCTCATCTTCCCGGGGCGGTAGGGTGCGTTCGCGGATCGTCGCTGCGGGCCTCGCGGGCCTCGCTCTCGCCGGGTGCAAGGACCGGCGTCCGCCGTCGCCCACGCCGGTGCCCAGCGGGTCGGCGACGCTGGCCCCCGACCCGGTCGCCTCGGCGCGGCGGCCGGTGCGGCGCTACTACCTGGCCCACACCGCGAAGCGTTGCGAGATCTACGCGGTCGACCCGGACCGGGTGTCGCCGTCCGTGGCCACGCCGTGCCCGATCGACCTCGAGATCGGCGAGCGCATCCGCATCACGGGCAAGACCTGCATCCGCGAGGGCGGCGGGGCCGATCGGGTCGAGCCGGTGGTGTGCCCGGATCCGCTGACGTACTTCGAGAAGAAGGATCGGGCCGAGCAGCCCTGACTGTGGCCGGGTCTCTTGCCGGTGTGGGCGGGTAGAGACCGGGTGTGGCCGGGTAGAGAACCGGCGTGAGGCAGCACCCACCTCGCCCCGGCGCCATCGAACCCCCAGGCGCCGCGGCCTCGTCGCGATGCCCGGGGGAACGGAATGGCTGCGTTCTGGGACACCATCGTCATCGGCTCCGGCTCGGGCGGCCTCACCGCGGCCGTCGCCCTCGCGCGGGCGGGGCAGCGGGTGCTGGTGCTGGAGCAGCACTACCTGCCGGGGGGCTTCTGCCAGAGCTTCTCGCTCGAGGGTTACCGTTTCAGTCCGGGCGTACACTACCTGGGCGGCCTCGGGCCGGGCGGGGGGCTGCGGCGGGTCTACGAGGGCCTCGGGCTCAGCGACGACCTGGAGTTCTGCGAGATGAACCCGGACGGCTTCGACCACTTCCTCGTCGAGGGCGAGCGCTTCGACGTCCCCCGCGGCTTCGCCCGCTACTTCGCCCGGCTGTGCGCGCGCTTCCCTCACGAGCGCGAGGGCCTGGCGCGCTACTTCGGCACCCTGCGGCGCGTCAACGAGGGGGTGGCGCGCTGCGACGAGAGCCTCTCGTTCCCCGCCGTGCTCGGGCTCCCCTTCGCGGCGCCGGCGCTGCTCGCGTGGGGGCTGCGCACC
>Ga0302267_10000874_pt1 | contig 39612 bp, 33 predicted proteins | sample III_Bog_E1_3_FD_194555 | JGI IMG/M metagenome (GOLD analysis project Ga0302267, IMG submission 194555) | Peat permafrost microbial communities from Stordalen Mire near Abisko, Sweden - III_Bog_E1_3 | ecosystem: Environmental > Terrestrial > Soil > Wetlands > Peat | place: Sweden: Abisko...
GGCGATGCGCCGACGACGCTCTTCCTGATCGAGGGGCTACTCTCTGCCGGCGTGCTCGCCGAGGCGATGATCTCGGCGCTCGAGGAGACCACTCGTACGGAGTGGAGCCGCGCGCACGGGGCGGCGATGCTACCCTTCTACCTCCTCGGCCTGATCTTGCTGCGCACCGAGGCGTCCGTCGCCGACCGGCTTCGCCAGCGGCTCGCCACGGTCTTCGCCCGCCGGAGCGACGAGCGCGGTCCCCTCACCGCCGCCGTCGACCTCGTGCTCCACGGCGCCGCGGGCGCGCGCCGCTCGGCGCCCCGGTTCGGCCCGACGGACCGGGACCTCGACCCCGCGTTCGCGCTCCTGATCGACGACGATCCCGAGCTGCTCACCGCGGTCGTCCGCGGGGAGCGCTTCGTCAGGTACGACCGCCGGTACGCCGCGCGCCTCGCCTGGCTGGGGGACGACGCGACCTTGGCGGCGGTCGTGGCCGGGTGGTACGCGGTCGGCAGCGCCGCGGAGCAGGGCTTTTTCCTCGCCACCGTGGGTCACCTCGCCGGCGACGTGCTGGTGGCGCCGACCCTCGAGGCGGCGCGGTCCTCCAGGGTGAAAGCGGCGGCGCTCGCGTGGCTCGAGAGCCGCGGTGTCGACGCCCCCGCGCCGCTGCCTGCCCCGGGCGCCGCTACCCAGGAGGTCCTCCACTGGTGCGAGGGCGACGAGTACGGCTTCGTGCTCCTGGCCGCGGAGACGGCTGTGCGCTTGCGGGGAGAGGAGGATCACACGGTACTGGCCGCGGGTGCAGATCCGGACTCGCCCGACGCCATCGCCGCCGAGGTCCACGGCGGGAAGGCCGTCTTCTTCTGCCTCTCCAATCGGGTCGCGCTCCGCGAGACCCAGGACGGCGCGCTCGTCGCGCCAGCGGGGAACGAGCCGGAGGCGGCGGTGAACGCGGAGCTCGATGCGGCGGCGTCACGCCGATGGCTCCCGGTGACGTCGATCGAGCTCCCGACCGGGCGTCTGGTCGGGCTCTCCGCCGCGGCGACGCTCACCGGGGCCCGCGACGCGAGCCAGGCCCTCGAGATCACCCTCCCGGCAGGCCGGTACGACGTCCGCAGGGCAACCTGCGACGCCGAGGACGACGGTGACGCCGAGGATCTCCTGCCCTTGATCTGGCTGCGTCGGGTCGCGACGACCGCAGCGAGGGCCGTCCCTCCTCCCCTACGGACCCCCTGAGCCCCCGTCCGGCTCGTCCTCCCCCGGGGAGAACAGCACGGGATACTTCACCTTGACGTACCCGCCGCCCGACGGCGGCTTGTCGAAGGTGATCGTCATCAGGGACTCGCGCACGCAGGTCTCCATCTCCGGATCCTTGAGGTCGCTGTCCTCGGCGAAGTCGGCGTCCTCGACGATGCCGCCGACCTGCGGATCGCCGACGATGCTGAACGAGAGGACCAGCCGGCCCGCGAGCTTCGGCTGTCGGCGGAGCGCTGCGTCGTAGCAGCCGCGCAGGAACGGGAACATGTCCTGGTGGAAGACCTCCCGGATGTACTCGGGATCGTAGCGGCCGGGAGCGGGCTCCTGGGAAGCGGCAGGCGCCGGCGCGCTGGCGGGGCGGGGCGGGCGTGAGGCGGCGACGGGCGGGCCGGCATCCCGACGGCGCAGGGCGGCGAGGATGTCCGTGCGCATGGCGTCACGGCTCCGGCGGGCGTCGGCGCGGTCGTCCGCACGCGGGACCGATGCCGCCGCTTCGACCGCCTGGGCCGTCTGGGTCGTGGGCCGGGCGACGGGAGCCGGCGGCGTTTCCTTGTGGCGGAGCACCAGGAACGCGCCCGCCCCGAACAGGGCGGCGAGGACGAGAACGACCTGGAGGCGGCGGTCACCCTTCATGCGCCCCATCGTAGAGCGCCTCTTTGTTGGAACGGTCTCCGCCGTGTCACGGTCACGCCGCCGCGCTGGCCCGCTCGTGACGGAGCAGCCACTCCTTGCGCGCGATGCCGCCCGCATACCCGGTGAGCGCCCCGTTCGCGCCGATGACCCGGTGGCAGGGCACGACGATCGACAGCGGATTACGCCCGTTGGCGCCCCCGACTGCCCTGCTCGCCGAGGGGCGGCCCAGCGCGGCGGCCATCTCGGCGTAGGACCGCGTTGCGCCGAAGGGGATGCCGCGGAGCGCGCTCCACACCTCGCGCTGGAAGGGCGTCCCGCGGGGCTCCAGAGGCAGGTCGAAGTGTCGGCGTTCGCCCGCGAAATACTCGGCGAGCTGGGCGCGGGCCTGCTCGAGGAGGGCGTGGCCGGGGCGCTCGGGCGCCGGGGCAGGGGGCTCTTGCCCGGGGAGGTAGACGGCGACGAGGGCGTCGTCGGTCGCGTGGAGGCGGAGGGGGCCGATGGGGGTGTCGAGAGAGAGCTGGTGGAGCGTCATCGAGGTTCTCCTGCTGCGTGGCCGGTCCAGAGGTGCATGACGGCGTAGGCGCGGAACGGGCGCCAGGCCTCCGCGCGGGTGACGGCGGCGCGGGCGCTGACGCCGCCGAGGGCCTTGCGCAGGACCAGGTCGGAGGCGGGGAACGCATCGGGCCACCCCAGCGCGCGCATCGACAGGTACTGAACGGTCCAGTCCCCGATGCCCGGCAAGGCGGCGAGGTGCTCGAGCGCGGCGGTGGGATCGCTCGACCGCTCCAGGCGGAGCCCCTCTGCGAAAGCCTTCGCGACGGCGAGGAGGGAGCGCGCCCGCGCCCCGGGCATCCCCAGCTCGGCGAGGGTGGACTCGGTCGCCTGGGCGACGACCTCGGGGGAGGGGAAGCGGCGATCGAGCCCGGGGAACGGCGTCTCCGCGGGGGCGCCGAGCCTCGCGACCAGCCGGCCGCAGATCGTGGTCGCGGCGCGCACCGACACCTGCTGCCCGAGGATGGTCCGCACCGCGGTCTCGAAGGCGTCGAAGGCGCCCGGCATGCGCAGCCCGGGGCGCTGCTCCACGAGCGGGGCGAGGTCCGGGTCCTGACCGAGGTGGGCGGCGATCGCGGTCGGGTGGGCGTCGAGATCGAAGAGCGCGCGGAGCCTGGCGCCGAGGGGCATCAGCGCCTTGGCCAGCGAGAGCGAGATCGAGGCGCGGAGCGCGTCGCGGTGGTCGTCACGATGGACGGCGATCCAGCCGTCCACCCCGCCGAGGCGCACGGTGCGCCGGTAGACGCCGTCCGCGACCGTTTCGACGCCGGGGATCGCGCGGCGAGCCAGGAAACCGAGCAGCGCCTCCCAGTCGAGGGGAGGGCGGAAGTCGAGCCGGATGCTGAGGGCGTCGCGCCCGGCGCCCGCGCCTTGCTCGCGGCGCAGCGCCGAGGGCGGCCGCCCGAAGCGGGCCTGGAACACCGCGTTGCAGCGCCGCACGCTGGAGAAGCCGCTGGCGAAGGCGACCTCGACGAGCGGGAGCGCGGTGTCCTGGAGGAGCTGCTTGGCCAGCGAGAGGCGCCGCGACTGCGCCAGATCGACCGGCGAGACGCCGATCTCCGCGATCATCGTGCGCCGCAGGTGGCGCCCGGTCACGCCGAGCTCGGCCCCCAGCGCGTCGACCGAGGCCTCGTTGAGGAAGCCGGCGTCGATGCGCGCCACCGCCGCCGCGCAGAGGCGAGAGCCGGCGGCCGCGGGGCCCTGGCCCGGCGAGAGCTCCGGCCGGCACCGGAAACACGCGCGGAACGAGGCGCCCTCCGCTTCGGCCGCCGTGCGGTAGAACGAGCAGCGGGCGCGCCCCGGCGTGCGCGCGCGGCACACCGGGCGGCAGTAGATCCCGGTGGTCGCGACCCCGACGAAGAACATCCCGTCGAAGCGGGCGTCCCGCGCGACCAGGGCGCGGTAGCAGGTGTCGCCGTCGAGGAGCATGCCCCTCCTGTAACCCGCGCCGGCGAGACGGTCTGGCCGTTTTCGGACCGGGCAGCACCTTCGGTCGGCTGCCCGCAGCCCGCGCGGGTGGCTATACTCCGTCGATGTCCGCCCGAATCTACGCCTGCTGCGGCTGCGGAGCGCAGGTCGACGAGCACGCGCGCCGCTGCCGTTTCTGCGCCGCGCCCGTCGCCACGGTGCGCTGCGGGTCGTGCTTTCACATGAACGTGCCCGAGTCGGGCTTCTGCTCCGGGTGCGGTCACCCGCTCGGCCTCGAGCCGGTCGGCGAGGCGGGCGCGCTCCCGTGCCCCGCGTGCAAGCAGCCGCTCGAAGCGTACCGCAGCGGCGCCGGCTCCCTCTTCGATTGCTCCGGCTGCGGCGGCCAGTTCGTCGAGCACCTGCTCCTCCAGGAGATGCTCCACCGCCACGAGCACGCCCCCTTGCCCGACGGCGCGGTGCGCTCCTCCGGCCGGCCCGAGCCGCGCACCGCCTACGTCCCCTGTCCGGAGTGCCACTCGCTGATGAACCGGAAGAACTTCGGCGTGATCAGCGGCGTCATCGTCGACGTCTGCAAGAAGCACGGCACCTGGTTCGACCTCGGCGAGCTCCCCCGCGTGCTCGCCTTCGTGGCCGCTGGCGGCCTGGAGCGCTCCCGCGCCCGCTCCGCCGAGGACGAGGCGCGCCTCCGCCGCGAGGCCCGGGCCCAGATCGCCGCCGTCACCCCGATGACCCCCCACCTCGCCACCGGGCACCCCAGCGTCGCCGCCAGCCTCGCCCAGCACCTCTTCGACCTGCTCGTCCACTGAGAGCATGTTTATCAGCCTGCGACGCACCCCGATGCCCTCCGACGAGAGAGCGTCGGCCTCAGTCGACGTACAGGAGTACGCCTCCTTCGGCCTCCCTAGCCTCGGGGCGCTCGCGACGGCTGCTAAACATGCTCTGACGCCGAGCGCGCACGGCCCGCGGCGTCCCACGCCGGAGGCCAGCGAGCTCGAAGGGGGTGGAGGATCGATTCTGAAGTCGGGGAACGCTCTCGGGCGTTCGCAGGGAAGGCTCCGAAGTCGGGGAACGCTCTCGGGCGTTCCCCAGCCTGGGCTCCGAAGTCGGGGAACGCTCTCGGGCGTTCCCCAGCCTGTCAACCCACGATGCGCATCGGGGGCTTGAGCGGCAGGAGCGGCCGCGAGCCCGGCGCCGAGGGGATCGACGGCTTGGGCACGGCGGCGGTCTCGCCCTCGAGCGCGGACAGGGCGGCGAAGAGCCGGTCCATGCCGTAGTCGAGCGCGGCGTCTTGCTGGAAGGTGTGGGCGATCTTGATGAGCTTGAGCGAGGTCTGCTTGCCCAGGTCGATCTCGCGCTCCAGGAACGCCTCGAAGGAGCCGTAGCCCTTGGCGAGGTAGAGCTCCTGGGTCTGGATCTCCCAGAGGACCTGGCCGATCTCGAAGAAGCCCTTCTCCAGGCGCTTGCGCAGGGTGCGGATCTTCTGCGTCTGGTTGTGGAGCTCGGAGATCTTCGCCTTGATCTTCTCGGCGTCGTCGGGCACGCGGATGGTGGCGCGCGCGCTGCCGGGGGGCGCCGGCTCGGCGGCCCGGGCCCGGGCCTCGGCGGCGTGCTTGGCCGCGTGGCGGGCTGCCCACGGCGCGGCGCCGCGCAGGCCGAGCTTGCGCTTGGCCGGGCCGCCCTTGCCGTCGTCCTTGATGACCGCCTCCGAGGGACGCGTCACGCCCTTCGGGCTGGCTTCCGCGCCGGACTTCTTCGACTTGGAGGGTTGGGCCATCTTGCTCTTGGCAGCCTTCTTCGGGGCGGAGGCTTTCGCGGTGCTGGTTGGCTTCTTCGACATGCGCACGGTCCCCGCTCGCTAAGAAATTGGGCCTGACTCACGCACTCGGAGGACGATCGACCCCTCGTCGGCCGCCGCGCCCCCCTGGGCTTGCCGGGTCGTGGCCTTACCAAAATGTTCCCCATGTAGTCCACTAAGTTCCGACCGGAGGGCCCTGGTTTTCCTGATGGGGGCGCCAGGCGGGCGCACGCGGTGCGGGCGGACGCCAAGGCGAGGCATGATTTTCCGGACTTTCCTTGCTTCCGGACCGTTCTCGACGCGGGCAGGGAGCCGCACGACGATGAGGTCCGGGAGCCCACTGCCGCCTCGGTGCAGGCCGACGCGAACGGATGACCCAGGGGCTCCCACCCGACGTTACACTGCCGCGGATGAGACCCGGCGACCTGGTAGGAGACAGATACCGGTTACGCGGTCTCGCCGGCGCGGGCGGCATGGGGGACGTCTTCGAGGCCCTCGACGAGCTCACCGCCGAACGGGTCGCCGTCAAGGTGCTGCGGGCGGATCACGATGGCCAGCGGGAGCGCATGGAGCGGGAGGCCCGGATCCTCGCGGAGCTCGATCACCCGGGCGTTGTCCGCCACCTCGCCCACGCCCGCACACCCTCGGGGCAGCCCTATCTGGTCATGGAGTGGCTCGAAGGCGAGGATCTCGGAACCCGCCTCGACCGAGGTCCGCTCGCGGTCGAGGAGGCAGTGCTCGTCGGGCAGCAGGTCGCCCGCGCGATGGCCGCGGCGCACGCGCGGGGGATCGTCCACCGCGATCTCAAGCCGGGCAACGTGTTCCTGGTCGAGGGAGGGTTCGAGCGGATCAAGCTGCTCGACTTCGGCGTCGCCCAGCTCCACGAATGGCCCGAGTTAACCCTGCCCGGCACGGCCGTGGGCACGCTTGGCTACATGGCGCCCGAGCAGATCCGCAACGACGTGGTCCTCGGCCCGCAGGCCGACGTGTTCGCGCTGGGCTGCATCCTCTTCGAGTGCCTCGCGGGGACGCCGGCCTTCTCCGGGGAGCAGCCGCTGGCCGTGCTGGCTCACATCCTCTTCCAGGAGGTGCCGCGGCTGGCGAGCCTGCGCGCCGACGTGCCTTCGAGCCTGAGCGAGCTCATCGAACGGATGCTGGCCAAGGATCCGGAGCACCGCCCCGCGGAGGGTGCCGCGGTGGTCGCGGCGCTCGCTTCGATCGCTGCCGGGGAGACCGGCGTCCCCCCTGGCTGGGAGACGGAGGCGCCCGGTCGAGTCTCGCTGACCGAGCGCGAGCGGCGCCTGCTCTCGGTGGTCTTGCTGGAGCCCGCGCCAGGTCCGACGCCCGCCGCGCCGGGCGCCATCCCCGACCGGCTGCGCGCCGCGGCGGAGGCCCAGGGAGGGCGGTTGGAGATGCTGCCGGATGGATCGGTGGTGGTCGGCGTCCAGGCGGCCCTCGTCGCGACCGATCAGGCGGCGCAGGCGGCCCGCTGCGCGCTGGCGCTACGAGCGGTGGTGCCGGGGCGCGCCATCGCCGTGGCGACGGGGAGGGTGGATGGCAAGGCGGTCTCCGGGGAGGCGGTGGATCGCGCGGTTCGCACGCTCCGGGAGCGCCTTCTGTTCCTGTCGGTCGCGCCCACCCGGCGCGAGGCCGAGCCGGTCGGGCTCGACGAGTTCACCGCCGGCCTGCTCGACGCCCGCTTCGACGTGCGCGAGGGCGACGCCGGGCTGGAGCTGTACGGCGAGCGCGAGGTGCCCCTGGCGAGCCGCCTGCTGATGGGCAAGCGCACCCGTTACGTGGGGCGGGACCGCGAGCTCGCCATGCTCGAGGGGATGCTCTCCGAGTGCGTTCGCGACGCGACGGCGCAGGCCGCGCTGGTGACGGCGCCACCGGGCATGGGCAAGTCGCGGCTGCTTCGGGAGCTGCTGGGGGCGCTCGGCGAGCGCAACGAGATCCGGCTGTGGAGGGGACGGGCCGATCCGCTGCGGAGCGGATCGGCCTTCGGGTTGCTCCGGCAGGCGCTCTCCAGCGCCTGCGGAATCCTCGCCGGCGAGCCCCTCGAGGTCCGGCGAGCCAAGCTGCAAGCCCGGGTGGCGCGCCACGTCCCCAGCGGCGATCAGGTGCGGGTCGCCGGCTTTCTCGGGGAGCTCCTTGGCACCACGCTCCCGGACGGGGGCAGCCCCGCGCTCCGCGCCGCCCGCCACGAGGCGAGGATCATGAGCGAGCAGATGCGCCTCGCGTGGGAGGACTTCCTCCGCGCCGAGACCGCGGCGGGGCCGGTCCTCCTGGTGCTCGAGGATCTGCAGTGGGGGGACTTGCCCACGGTGCGCTTCGTCGAGTCGGCGCTCCGCAACCTCGCCGGCTGCCCGTGGATGGTGCTGGCGCTGGCCCGGCCGGAGGTGCACGAGCTCTTCCCCCGGGTCTGGGAGGCGGGCGGGTGCCAGGAGATCCGCTTGCGGGCGCTCTCGGCCCGCGACGGCATGCGCCTGGTGCGGCAGGTGCTGGGTGACGACGTGGCGCCCGAGCTCGTCGCACGCCTGGTGGAACAGGCCGATGGCAACCCCTTGTACCTGGAGGAGCTGATCCGGGCGTTCGCCGAGGGCAGGGGCGAGTCTTTGCCGGGCTCGTTGGTGGCGATGGTCCATGCGCGCCTCGGCGGGCTGGCCGACGAGCACCGGCGCGTGCTGCGCGCGGCGAGCGTGTTCGGAGAGGTGTTCTGGGCCGGCGGGGTGACGGCGCTCCTGGGCAGCGCGCTCGGTGACGCCGGGACCGCGGTCATCCTCGACGTGCTGGTCGAGCGCGAGCTGCTGGTGCGCCGGCCGTCGAGCCGCTGGTCCGGTGAGGCGGAGCTCGCCTTCCGTCACACCCTGCTCCGGGAGGCCGCCTACGCGTTGCTGACGGAGGCGGATCGGACCCTGGGGCACAAGCTCGCCGGCGAGTGGCTGGAGGCGCACGGGGAGGTCCCGATGGTGCTGGCCCAGCACTACGATCGCGGCGGCGAGCTGGCCCTGGCGGGGACGTTCTACCTCCAGGCCGGGGAGCGGGCGCTCCAGGCCGGCGATATCGACGGCGCCATCGCCCGCGCCGAGCAGGCCCTCGCCTGCGGGGTGCCGGAGGCGATGCGGGTGACCCCCCTTTCCATCCTGGCCGAGGGCTACGCGTGGCGCAACGACCCGCGCCAAGGCGCCCGCTTCGCCGAGGAAGTGCTGAGCCGGGCGCCGCCCGGGAGCGTTCCCTGGGCGCGCGCGGCGCTGGCCCGCCTGGGCCTGGCCGCGAGCCGGGGTGAGGTCGAGCCCGTCCGCGCCACGATGGCGCTCGCGGTCGGTGCCGAGCTCGCCCCGAACGCCGTGGGCGAGATCGCCGGGACGCTCGACTTCGGGTGCATCGTCCTGGCGGCCTGGGGCCACTACGCCGAGATCCGCGCCATCCTCGCGCGGCTCCACGCCATCGTCGCGCCGGTCGCCGCCGTCGAGCCCGTCGCGCGCGGCTGGATGCACGGCGCCCACATGCACGTGGAGGCGCTGATGAACGAGGACCCCTGGGCGGGGCTCCAGCACGCCGACCTCGCCCGGGCGAGCTTCCTGGAGGCCAACCATCGCCAGGGAGCGCAGCTCGCCCTGGTGAAGCGGGGGATGAACCTGTGGCTGCTAGGAGCGCTCGCGGAGGCCGAGCAGGCGCTGCGCGAGGCGCTCTCGGGCCGCGACGAAGCCTTCGGATCCAGCTCCTCGCTCCACCTGTTCTGCCTGGTCGGGACGCTCGCGGACGCAGGGGCGCTCGCCGTCGCGTCCGAGTCCGCCACCCGGATGGTCGAGCTGTGGCGACCCGGAGGGCTCCCGGGGGACGAGGGGCGCTCGCGCGCCGCGCTCGCCGAGGCCCTCTACCGTGTCGGGGATCTCGCTCCGGCCGAGCGCGAGGCGCTGGCCGCCGTGGAGCTGCTGCGCTTCCTCCCCCAGGAGCAGGCAGCGGCGCGGGCGCGGCTGTCCACCATCCTGCTCGCGGCCGGGCGTCCGGCCGAGGCGCTGGCCCTGGCGTCCGAGGCGTGGGCCTGGTGCGACGGCTCCGGCTCCTTCGGCTTCCGCGGCGGCATGGTGATGCTCGCTCGCGTCGAGGCCCTCCAGGCGGTCGCGACGTCGGACCGCGGCGCGGCGCTCTCGGCCCTCTCCGCCGCCCGCGCGCGGCTCTCGGCGCAGAGCGCCCGGATCGGCGCCGCGGATCTGCGGGAGAGCTTCCTCCACCGCGTCCCCGAGAACGCGCGGATCCTCGCCCTCTGCCGGGAGCGGCTGGGAGAGCCCTGAGCCGCGCGATCGTGGTAACGTCCCGCAGGCATGCCCCGCGGCCCAGCAAAGTCGAGCCCGGCCGAGGCGCCGGACCTGCCCCGGACGGGGCGCACCGCGGTCGTCGTCAACGGGAACGCCAAGAGCGTGACGGCCGAGGTGATCGAGACCCTCGACCAGATCCTCGACGGCGGCGACCTCTTCGTCTCGCGCCGCGTCGAGGAGAGCGAGGCCATCGCCCGCATCCTGGTCGATCGCGGCTACGGCACCATCCTCACCGGGGGCGGCGACGGCACCTTCACCGTGGTGGTGACGGCCGTCGTCAACGAGGCGCGGCGTCGCGGGGCGGCGCTCCCGCGGTTCGGCCTGCTCCGCCTGGGCACGGGCAACTCGCTGGCCTGGGTGCTCGGCGCCAGCAAGCTGGGCGAGCGCGGCGGCAAGGGCCTCGCCGCGGACCTGGCCCGGCTGCGCTCGGACGCGGGCAGCCGCGACCTTCGGCTCGTCGAGGCCGAGGGCATGCTCTCGCCCTTCTGCGGCTTCGGGATCGACGCCGAGATGCTGCGTGACTACGGGAAGGTCAAGTCGTTCCTGGCCCGCGGCCCGCTCAAGCGGCTGGCGCCCGGACCGGTCGCCTACGCCGTGGCGGCGACCACCCGCACCATCCCCAGCTACCTCTTCCGGCGCACCCCGCACTGCCGCGTCATCAACGAGGGCGGCGACGCCTACCGGGTCGGCGAGAAGGGCAAGGTCATCGGCAGCCCGGTGCGCCGGGGCTCGATCCTCTACGAGGGCCCGGCCAAGGTCGCCTCCGTCGGCGCGATCCCCTACTACGGCTTCGGCCTCCGCTTCTTTCCGTACGCCGAGGATCGACCCGACCGGATGCAGCTCCGCATCTCCACGATCTCGCCCCTGGCCTTCGTCCGCAACTTCGGCCCCATCTGGCGCGGCGAGTACGAGGATCTGGAGACCACCTTCGACTACTTCATCGACGACGTGACCATCGAGATGGACCCTCCCACCTCCTTCCAGATCGGCGGCGACGTCGCCGGCGAGCGCGCGCGGGTGCGCGTGCGGCTGACCGAGCCCATCCGGATCGTGGACTTCTATGCACCGCCCCGAGGATGACCGCGAGAGCGAGCCGGCCCCCCCCGTCGGGGAGGGCGACGCCAGGCCCGCCGGGCCGAAGGGCATGCGGATGGCCGAGCTGGCGCGGCGCAGCGGCGTCACGCGCGAGACCATCCATTTCTACCTGCGCGAGGGGCTGCTCCCCCGCCCGGAGAAGGGCGGGCGCACCGTCGCCTACTACGGCGAAGCCCACCTCGAGCGGCTGGCGCTGATCCGTCGCCTCCGCGACGAGAAGTACCTGCCGATCGCGGTCATCCGTCGCCTCCTCGACTCGCCCGCGGCGGCCGCCGAGCGCGACGTCGACGTGCTCGCCGACGTGCTCCACCTGATCCCGCTCGACGACGCGCCCAACCGGCCCCCCTCGCCCGAGGCCCTCGCCGAGGCCGACGCCCGCCGGCTCCTCGGCCCCGCCGCGCGGCGCGACCGGAGCGAGGAGGGGCGCCCCGAGCGCCCCGTCGCCGAGGATCCCGCCGAGCGCCGGGTGCTGCGGGTCATCGAGGACGCCCTCGCCCTCGAGGGCGCCGCCCGCCGCCTCACCCTCGACGACCTGGAGGCCTGCGCCACCGAGCTGACCACGCTGGTCTCGCGCGAGGCGTTCCTGGTCTTCGACGCCATGTTCGCCAGCGGGGATCTCGGCAGCGCCATCGGCGCCCTGCGCAGCGGCCGGCCCGCGGTCGCGCGCTTCATCACCGCCTACCGCGATCTGATGTTGCGCCGCGTGGTCGAGGATCTCCTCCTCGGCCTCGAGCGCGGTCGCGAGCTGGTGCTCCGCGCCGCCACCGTCCCCCTCTCGCCCGAGCGCGAGGCCGCCCTCGGCGTCCCCGCCCGCCGCGCCGCTCTGCGTGAGGCCTCGCACCGCGCCGGCGACGAGGCCTCCGCGGCGCGCCTGGTGTGGCACCTCTTCGGCACCGGCGCCGCCGCCGAGCTCGCGGCGCTGCCCCCCGAGATCGCCGCGCAGGCCGGCGCCCGCCTCGCCCCTCTGGTCGCCTGGGGCGCGCTGGAGAGCGCCCGCAGCGCCACCACCCTGGCCGCCCTCGAGGCGGCGGTCCACCGCGCGCCGGAGCTGGCGCTCGGCTCCATCCTGCTCGGCGAGGCGGTCATCGCCCGCGGCCTGCGCCGTCGCCACGGCGGCGCCAGCCTCCTCGAGCAGGCCATCCCCGCCCTCCACCGCGTCTTCGAGGCCGACCCCGACCGCGATCCCGAGCCCCTCGCCCGCGCCTCCGGCTGGTTCCACCGCGGCCGCGTCGAGCTGTCGCTTCCCGCGGTCCTGGGCCGCACCGACCGCGGCCTCGCCTCGCTGGAGAGGGCGCTCGCTGCCCTCGACAGCGGCGGCGACGCCATCGAGCCGGCGGCGCGAGCGCGCCTCGCCGCCAACGTCCGCCTGCTGCTGGGCCGCCACTGGATGGCCGCCGGGGACGAGGCGCGTGCCAGGCGCCTCCTGGAGGAAGCCGCCGCCGTGGATCCCGAGGGGCTGATCGGACGCACCGCGCTCGAAGAGACGGCGCTCGCTTGACCTGGCGCGATGCGCTGCCGCGCGTCCGCATCCCGGAAGACAGCGATCTCCCCCTCGCGTCCCTGGCCGCTCACCTGGCCTCCGCGGGGGAGCGCGTCGCCGCGCTCGGAGCCTACCGCGAGCTCATCCTCGCCTCCCCCGACGACCTCGCCGCTCACGAGGGCCTCGGCGCCGTCCTCGATCGCCTCGGCCGCGCCGACGAGGGCCTCGCCGTGCGCAAGCGCATCGCCGTCCTCGTGGTCGCGCGCATGGGCCTCGCCCCTGCCGACGCGCGCGCTGCCCTCGCCTTCGAGCTCGCCCTCACCGGCCTCGGCCCCGCCCCGGCCGAGATGCCCGCGGCCTATGGCGCCGCGCTCTTCGACGCCCACGCCGACGTCTTCGACGCTCGCCTCCGCAACGACCTCCGCTACCGCGCCCCCGAGCTCCTCCTGGCCGCCCTCCTCCGCGCCCTCGCGGACGACGGGGGAGGGCCCCACCCGCCCACGCTGGACATCTGCGACATCGGCTGCGGCACCGGCCTGTTCGCGCCCCTGCTGCGCCCCCTGGCGCGGCGCCTCGACGGCGTCGATCGCTCCGCCGGCATGCTCGAGCGCGCCTTCGCCCTCCACCTCTACGACGACCTCGCCCACGCCGATCTGACGCCCGCCCTCGCCGGTCGCCCGGCCGCCTACGACGTCGTCACCGCCGCCGACGTGCTCCTCTACCTCGGCGACCTCGCCCCCGCCTTTGCCGCCGCGGCCACGGCGCTGCGCCCGGGCGGGTACCTGGCGTTCACCGTCGAGCAGACCGACGAGGCCGGCCATCCGCTGCGCGAGACCGGTCGGTACCAGCACGGGGAGGCCTACGTGCGCGAGGTGGCGGCCGGGGGCGGGTTCGAGGAGGTGTCGGCGGACGCCGTCGTTCTGCGGGTGGAGCAGGGGCAGCCCGTGGCCGGAGTGGTCTGGGTGCTGCGGCGGCGCGGGGAGCGCGTGGCGGCGTAGAGCGAGGCTGGAGGTGCTCGCCGGACGCCCGGCGGCCACCCACGTGGGTCCACCACCCCAGCCGCCCCACCGTGCGCCCGCCGTTCCGTGGCCGGAAGCCCACCCAAACGCGATGCGGGATTCTCCGTGATTTCCACACCACCGCCCGCGATGGCCTGGTTTCCCCGTCGGACTCCGTGTCCAGAACGCTCCACGGCCGTGCCCGGGCGTCCTGCGCCTCGAGCGCACCGCGCTAGCTTCCGTCGCCATGAAGGTCGCCCTCCTGGTTCCGTGCGCCGTGGTCGCCGCGCCGCTCGCGTTCGCGGCGTGCTTCGTCAACCCCAACCCACCGGACCCTCATGAGCAGGGCCCCGATCCCTCCAGCGAGGCAGTCCCCGGCGATTCCCCGGATGCGTCCGACGACGCGGCGGTGAGACCGTGAGCTTCCGGGGGGTCAGACCGTCTCCCACCTTCAGGCGGAGCGCGCCGTGAACCTGATAGCCCTCGCCGAGACCACGCAGATCGCCGCCGCCCTGTCCTCGATAGCGCTCGCCAAGCGCCGCGCCGAGCACGTCCCGGCCGCCGTCGCGCTGGTGCTCCTGGCGCTCGTCCCGCTCGCCCAGGGGCCGCTCCGGGCCGCCCTCGACCCGCTCCCGCGGCCCGTGGAGGGGGCGGCGCGCTCGCTGGTCTTCCTCGACGGCGCCGCTGAGCTCGCGACCTGCGCGACCATCGCCGGGCTCGCGCTGGCGGTCGCCGTGAGTGCCAGTCGCCGCCGCCGCTCGGTCGCGCTCGCCGTGGCCACCTGGGCGCTCGCGTCCATCGTGCTCGGCGCCCTCTACCCGTCGCCGCTGGTGCGCGGCGCGGGCTTGCAGCGGGTGTACTTCGCCGCGGACCTGATCGGCCTCTTCGTCTCGGCCGTCGCCCTCGTCGGCTGGTCCCAGCGCTCCATGGCGGCGCAGCGCTCCCCCGACAGCTCCTCCCTCGTCGCGCTCGCGCTGGTCGCGCTCGACGGCGCCATCTTGCTGGCGCCGTTCAGCCCCTGGCGAGGGGTCCTGTTCGGGAGCGACTACGCCGGGATCCAGGTGATTATTACCCTCTTCTTCGCGACGTTCGCCGTCGCACAGGTGATCGCGTGGCGCTTCTCCTCCCGTGGCTGAACATCGGCGCGGTCCTGCTCCTGCTCCTGCTCTGCGTCGCGCTCGCCTGGGACGCCCGCGGCCAGCGCAAGACCATCGCCGCCCTGCAATCGCAGGTCGCCGGGCTCTCGCAGATCGGCAAGCCCACCCCCGAGCACGCCCTGGCCCGTCGCATGGTGCTCCCTTCACCGCCGGCGAGGACGCCGCGCGCTGCCCTGGCGGTCGTCCCAGTGGCGATGCCTCCGGAGCTCCCGGCCACCGACGAGCGGCACACCGTCGAGATCCCCGGCACGCCCGCGGGCGCGGAGCCCGTGCTGGACGCGTTCATGCGCTGGATCGCTCACTCCGCCCGCGCCGGCCTGGAGGCGACCCCTTGCGGCGGCGCGCGGCGCAGCGGCGCGATGGCCCCCCTCCGCGAGTGCCCGTGCGGGAGCTGTGCCCGGCGCCGGACCTTCCTGGAACAGGCGATCACGGAGGTGCTCGGGCCCGAGGCCGGCGCCGAGCTCGCCGCCCTCCACGTGCTCCAGGCCGGGCAGCACGCGGCCCTCGTCGGCCGCGTCATGGGCCGCTACCGCGCCCCGCAAGAGGTCGGCGGTGCGCACTGTGGCGGCACGGCGTGCCTCTCGATCTCGATGGGGGCGGTGAAGGAGAGGTGCTCGTGCCCGTGCGCGAGGTGTTTGCAAGCGAGGGCAGGGTGACGGAGCGAAGGACCGGGTGGGCTTCGCGAGGAGGGTGCCGGCGAGGGGGCGTGGTAGGCTCGGGACAGCTTGAGGTTCTCCACGCGTTTCGGCTGGGCGGTGGTGGCGGTGTCGGTGGCGGTCGGCTGCTCGCGGGGGCCGCGGCAGCCGCAGCACCGGGAGCGCTTTGCCGCCCGGGATGCGGATTGCCGCGACGCGACGCGACCGAAGGCGTTCATGTACCCGGCGGAGAACCGGACGGACTACGGGCCGGATGACCCGCGAGCGGACGGGTGCCTGCTCGATGTGCCCGACCACCTGTTCTGCTGTCCGGGGGTGGCGAGGGCGACGGATCGGTGATGGGCGGCGGCAGGCCAACCGCGACGGGGCTGAAGGTCTGACGAGAACAGGAGCCTGTCGCGGGAGGGGCCGACCCGTGCGGTCCTCTCAGCGGCGGCTGGGTCCCTGGCGAACACGGCCTCCAGCCTGGCGGACCCGACTGGATTTCCGGCGAACACGGTCGGCCGCCTGGCGTGCCGCTTGAAAGATGGCGGCTCTCTCGCCTATGCTCACCAAACGTGCAGATCCGGCCAGGGCGCCCTTTCTCATGAATGCCCCGTGGTGAGGCCGAAGGATCCGATCGATGCCTCCCTCTGCGAGGCCCTCGTGGTCCGGTTCACCGCGGGCGACCGCAAGGCCTGGGAGCTGCTCGTCGGCCACCTCTGGCCCGCGTGCGTGCGCATCGTCGCCAGCCGCAGCGCGATGCGCCAGCTCGGGTCCTCCCAGGACCACGTGGCGAACGTGGTCACCAACCTGATCGGCAAGCTGGGCGACGAGGATGGGCGCGGTCTGAGGCTCTACGGGCCGTGGCGCGCGCGGAACCCGGAGAAGAGCTTCGACGACTGGATCCGCATCGTCGCGGCGAACACCGTCCGCGACTACGTGCGCGACCACGCGAACGAGCTCGCGACGGACGCGCCGAAGGAGATCGGCGTGAAGCGGCTCCTCAACGAGTTCACCACGTCCGGCGCGACCAGAGAGATCGGCGAGCGGCCGCCCTTCACCGCGGCGCAGACGGCAAGGCAGCTCCTGGCGTATGCCAGCGGCCACCTGCCGGAGGATCAGCACCGGGCGCTGATGCTCTGGATCGAGGGGAGCGGGTTCGACGAGATCGCGGGCGAGCTCGGCCTCGGGGGAGCCGAGGCGGCGGCGAAGCTGGTGCGGGCCGCCGTCGCGGTGCTGAGAAGGCAGTTCGCCAGGGATGCCTAGTCGCCACGCTGTTCGATCGCCGCGCGTGACGGATCCGACGCGGCTGCGTTTCTTACCCAGGGGAGAGGCCCCGGAGGACGGACGATGAGGAGAGCTCGGGCTGAAGCTAGGTGGTCGGGCGCGGTCCTCGTCGCGTGCCTGGCGGCGTGTGTGCCGGATATCCCCCCGTATGCGACGGGCACCTCCTCCGGGGCCACCTCGTCGGGGACGACCTCCTCCGGGGCCACCTCGTCGGGGACGACCTCGTCGGGGACCACCTCCTCCGGGACCACCTCCGCCGACGCGGGCGACTCTTGCGAGAGCGTCACCGGCGTTCAGAGCTCCGGCACCACCGCGCCGGTCGTCGCCGGGCCGGCCAGCGGTAGGGTGAGCGTGGGCGCCTCGCTCGCCGTGGTCGGCATCGGCATCACGGACGCTGCAGCGGCGCAGAACCTCGGCGCCATGGTGGTTCTGGTCTCCGTCGATACCGGCACGGTCGCCATGACCGTGGACGGCGCGCCGGTCGCCGGCTCCGGGACGTCCAACATCAGTTATCCGGGCACCTTCTCGAACATCAACAAGGCGCTGGCGGCCCTGACCTACACCGCCCCTGGCGCTGCCATGGCCGTCGTCCTCCAGATCATGCCCACGGATCAGTACGATCACTCGAGCACGCTCAGCATCCCGATCACGGTCACGTCAAGCTCGACCTGCGGGGGCGCCGGGGGCGCCGACGGCGGATAGCCCCTACCAGGTGGCGCGAACGCGCGCGCCCAGGGGCCCCACCACGGCCGAGAGCGCAGCTGCCGGCGGAGGGGTGGCCGTCGCGCGGGGCGCGGTCGCGAAGAGCGCGATGCCGGTGGCCGTCGCCGCCAGGCCGACGCCGAGGAGGACGAAGGCCCCCGTCTGCAGGCTCTGCGCCTGCTCGAGCTGGTCGATGCCCTGCGAATCGCACGAAGAGAAATTCGCGCTGCAGTGGGGCTTGGCGGCGGCGACCCCTCGCAGGGTCAGGATGGCGAGCGCCAGCGCGCCGCCCAGGGACGCCACGCCGGGCGTGCCGACGCCGATCCCGGCGGCGCGCCTCGCCGTGCCCGGGTCGTCCGCGCCCGCTGGCCCGGGCGTCGGGATCGCGACGAGAGGGCGCAGGCTCTCCGGCGCGACGGGGGTGAGCACGAGATCGACGTCGATCGATTGCCCCTCCGCCAGGGTCACGCTGGTGTGGAAGGGCGTGAACCCAGGCGCCTCGGCCCCGATCTCGTGCGGGCCCGGGTCGACCGGGAGCGCCTCACCGAGGACGGCGGCGGGCAGGGGCCGACCGTCGAAGGTGACGCGCACCTCGGGGGGGGCGGTCGCGGCGCGGAGGCGCAGCTTGGGCAGGCGCTTGTCCAGCTCGGCCAGGAGCTTGACGCCGTAGTCCTCGAGATCCTTGCGCCGTTGCTCGGGCTGCGGGAGCGCCCGGTTCAGCTTCACCGCCTCGGTGACGTCGCTCCAGGCGGCGGCGAGCTTGCCCTCGTGGTCGTGGCAGTGCGCGATCTTCAAGAGCGTGCTCACGGCGGGATCGAGCTCCATGCTGGCCCGCAGCTTGACGCAGGCGCCGGCCCAGTCGCCCTGGTCGAGCAGGGCCTTGGCGCTCTTGAAGAGCGTCTCCGCCGCGGCGGGGTCGTGCGCCGGGGGGCTGGGGGTACCCGCCAGCGTGACCGGCGGCGGCTGCGCGGCCGCCGTGGAGGTCACGAGCAGGATGCAGATCGCGGCCGTCGCGCCGCGCCTAGCCATGACCATGGGCCTCCTCGGGGATCCTCGTCATCGAACGTCCGTCGGATCATAGGTGCCGCGCCGCGGCGTCGCCAGGCGAGGCGCGCTCGACCTCGCCGGGGGCAGGACGCGCGCCGGCGCAGCGGACACGGTCGGCGGCGTGGGGGCCAGGGCGGCGGAGGGCGCGGTGGGCTCCGGCCGCGCCGCGCCCCCCGGGATGCCGGCGGGGGCCTTCACGCTCGGCGGGTCGGGCGGCGCCGAGCTCTCGCTCGAGGCCGCGGTCGCGCTCGCAGCGTTGGCGCTCTGCGCGGGCTGCCGCAGCAGGATGAGCAAAGACGCCGCGGCGCCCGCCACGATCACCGCGGCCGCGAGGAGCCAGGGGGCCGCGCGTCGTCTTCGCAGTGGAGACGTGAGCTGGTCCGAGATGGCGGCCGTCACCGGAGCGATGTCCCTGCCCGTGAGCATCTGGGTGGGCTCCGGCTCGAGCTCGGCGGCCGTGAGGGCCGCGGCCGCCGTGGGCGCGCTGGGGAGCGGCGCGGAGCCCGAGGGCGAAGCGCCCGGCGTCGCCTCTACCGACAGCGCGCCCGCGAGCGCCGCGATCTCCGCCGTCGCGGTCCCGAAGCGATCCTCGGGCTGGACCGAGGTGGCCTTGAGGAACCAGGCGTCGAAGGTGGGGGGCAGGCTCACCCCGCGGCGCCGCATGGCGCGGGACGTCGGCGGATCGACGCACCCGCTCAGGATGCGGTTGAAGACGACGAAGACGCTGGAGCCTTTGTCCTCCTTCCAGTACGGCTCGCCGACGAGCAGCGCGAACGCCACGTGCGCGAGCGCGTACAGGTCGGCGTGAGGGCCGATGTCGCCGTCGCCGCGGATCTGCTCGGGCGGCATGTAGAGCGGCGTGCCCATGGCGCGCGTCGTCAGGAGGGGGGCGCTGCTCTCGGCGACGATCTTGGCGATGCCGAAGTCGAGCACCTTGATCTTCGGCTTCCCGTCGTCGCCGCTCGTCAGGAAGAGGTTCTCGGGCTTGAGGTCGCGGTGGACGACCCCGGCCGCGTGGGTGCGATCGAGCGCGCGCGCCGCCTGGCGCAGCAGCTCCACGACCTCGTCCGGAGGCAGCCGGCGGCGCCGCGCGAGGACGGCGCCGAGGTCCTCGCCCTTGAGCAGATCCATGACGACGAAGGGCGAGCCGGTCTCGTGGTCGACGTCCGCGTCGAGCGTCTCGACGATGTGCTCGCTCTCGATCTCCGCCGTGATCGTCGCCTCGAGCTTGAAGCGCGCCCGCAGGTCCGGGTCCGACACCACGCTGGGGAGCATGACCTTGAGCGCGCGGCGCCGTCGCGTCTTCTGATCGACGACCTCGTACACGGCGCCCATGCCGCCGGCGCGCAGGCACCGCACGACCTCGTAGCGATCGTGAAAGACGCGGCCGGTGGCCAGCACAGCGGGCGGTGATTCGGTCATTCGCGGGTCCAGGATGCTCGCAGTCCGCGATACTACGTCGCCCCGGGCGCGGGCGCGAGCCCCGCGCGGGGCGGCGCCGGCGTCCCCCGACTTCGATCGCTGCGCGTGACGGATCCGGCGCGGCCGCGTCTCTCATCCCCGAGGGAGCGAAGCTCCGGAGGAGAGACGAGGATGAAGAGAGCTTGGGTCGTGGCTGGGTGGTCGTCCGCGGTCGTCCTCACGCTGGTGGCGGGGTGCGCGCCGAGTCTCCGCGTCGATGGCACCGGCGGCTCCTCACCCGGGACCTCGGGGACGACGGCCTCCGCCGGCGGCTCGTCACCCGGGACCTCCGGGGCGACGACCTCCACCGGCGGCTCGTCACCCGGGACCTCCGGGGCGACGACCTCCACCGGCGGCTCGTCACCCGGGACCTCCGGGGCGACGACCTCCAGCGGTGGGACCGAAGTTTGCGGGAGCGTCTCCGGCCACCAGGACACCGGCACGTCGGCGCCGATCGTCGCCGGGCCAGCCGGCGCTACAGTGCACGCAGGCAGCTCGTTCTCGGTGGCAGGCATCGGCATCACGGACGCCGGCGCCGCGACCAACCCCGGCGCCATGGTGGTCCAGGTCTCCGTCAACTCCGGCACGATCGCCATGACGGTCAACGGCGCCCAGGTCGCCGGGTCCGGGACCTCCAGCATCACCTACTCGGGCAGCCTCTCGGCCCTCGACGCGGCGCTGGCGACCCTGACGTACACTGCCCTGGGCGCTGCCACCGGCGACGTCCTCCGGATCATGCCCACCGATCAGTTCGGGCAGTCGAACGCGCTCAGCATTCCCATGACGGTGACCCCCGGCGCGACGTGCATGGGCAGCGGGGGCACCGGCGGCTCCGGCGGTAGCAGCTCCAGCAGCTCCGGCGGCTCCGGCGGTGGGGACGCCACCGGGACCACCGCCGTGCAGACGCTGAAGGTGCTGGGTGGCTTCGGGATGAACCTGCACACGACGTGCTGCAGCGCGGCCTACTCGGACCTGTCGGCGCTCGCCGGCGACATCAACTACATCTGGAGCGCCAGCGGGGCCAAGCCGACCCTCCGTGACTCGCCGATTGGCAACAGCGCCATCCTGACCTCCTGGCCCCAGCTCGCGAGCGCGACGGGGGGCCGGTTCGACGCCTACATCGCCGAGCTCCAGCCCTCCGCCTACCAGGGCGACCTCGCCCTCATGCGCCAGCTGCCCCACGGCATCGTGTTCAGCTACGAGGGCCCCAACGAGCCGGACAGCGCCAGCAGCAACGGCATCTGCACCCTCGGCAAGACGGCCTGCCTCCAGGCGGCCGCGAGCTACATGCCCACGGTCTGGGCGGCGGGGCAGGCGGACGGCATCGCGGTGATCCAGACCAGCTTCGGCAACGCTTGGCCGGCCCCCGGCAGCTACGGCACCACCGGCGACCTGTCCGCCTACGCCACCTACGGCAACGCCCACACCTACTTCAACACCGGCAGCGGATCGCGGGCCCCGAGCCAGGGCGGCCTCCCCGGCAACCACGGCACCATCAACTTCCTGAACGAGGACGCCGCGCAGGCGACCCCCGGCAAGCCGATCGCCATCACCGAGTTCGGGTACGTCGTCAGCGGGAGCGCCGACGCGGTCCCGCAGTACGTGCAAGGGGTCTACACGATGGAGGTCATCCTCGACGCCTTCGGCCTGGGGAACCCCTACTACTTCTACTATGCGCTCTACGACGACGGGTCCGGCAACTGGGGTGTCTTCAACACCGATCACACGCCCCGACCGGCCGCCACGCACCTCCAGAACCTGTTCACGATCCTCGGGGACCAGGGCAGCAGCGCGCTCACCTTCACGCCGGGCAAGCTCGACTTCACGCTCACGGGCATGCCGAGCGGCGCGAGCCCCGGCCTCGGGGGCAATGCGCTCCTCCTGCAGAAGTCCAGCGGCGACTTCGAGCTGGTGCTCTGGAACGAGCAGAACATCAACGCCGGGGAGGGCGCGGCGACCAACGTCACCTTGAGCTTCGGCTCCACGGCGATGAAGTCCGTCGACCTCCACGATCCGACGCTCGGCACGGCGTCGCAGCAGCACCTCACCAGCGTCACCACGATGACGGTGTCTCTGCCGCAGCACCCGATCGTCCTGGAGATCGTTCACCCGTAGACGTTCTTCTCGCTCACCCGGAGGGTTCCCTCGGGCAGGTGGAGGGTTCCCTCGCTCACCCCGCGCCTCTTCTCCCTCACCCGGAGGGCTCGCTCGGGTACGTGGCGCCTTCGCTTGGGCAGGTGGAGGGTTCCCTTCCTCACCCGGAGGGTTCCCTCGCTCACCCCGCGCCTCTTCTCCCTCACCCCGCGCCTCTTCTCGGGCACGTGGAGGGTTCCCTTCCTCACCCGGAGCCTCTTGTCGGGCTGAGTACGACGCGTTGCGTTGCGCCACGGCCTCGCCGGGTGGCTCCGGAGGGCCCGCTCGCCTCGCCCTTTCCGTCCGCCGCGTCGCCGAGGATCTCGGGAAGCGAATCACGCACCGGGGCCCGACGTGCACGCGCTCGAATCACTGGCACGCGGCACCCAGTGGCCGCCGTCGCACTGCAGCGTCGCGGTGCAGTAGCCGTCGCCCTCGCCACAGGGCTCCTCCACGTTCTCGACGGTGGTGCACGCCGCGGTGTCGTCCTGCCGGACGATCCAGTGGCCGTTGTCGCACTGCAGCGTCCCGGTGCAGAAGCCGTCGCCCTTGCTGCAGGCGTCCGGCGACGAGCCGCCGCCGCTGCTGGAGCCGGCGCCGCTCGAGCCGCTGCTGCCGGAGCTGGTGCTGCCACCGCCGCTCGAGCCGCTCCCGTCATCGAAGCTGATCGCGTAGAAGGTCTCGCCCTCGACCTCGACGGTCACCTGGTCACCGCTGATCGACAGGTTCGAGGTGAACTCGTGCGCGTAGGCCGGCGAGGCGGAGCAGCCGGGCTCCTCCATCAGGAGGGCCGACACGCCCTTGGTCACCCACTGCTTGAAGAGGATGATGTGCCCGTCGGAGGGGCTGCTGACGACCTTGTTGAGCGCGTCGCCGGGCTGCAGATCGATCCCTTGCACCGTGTGCGAGAAGACGGTGCTCTCGCCGTAGGGGGCGCCGTTGTAGGGCGCGAAGTGGCCCGTGGCGTAGCCGCCGTCCGTGCCGTGGACGTTGGCCGCGAGCCCCCACGACCAGGTCACGAAGCCCGAACAGTCCGAGCGATAGGCGTTCCACGCGGCGTTGCTCTCGCGATCGCAGACGTGCTTCGCCCCCTCCCAGGCCCAGCACGACGAGTCGCCGTCGACGGCGCCCTGCGGCGCCTGGCAGTAATGGAGCTCGGCGTTCACCCACTCCATCCCGCGAGAGACGATTGTCGACGCCTGGAGCTGGGAGGTCAGCTCGCCGGTATCGTCCCTTTGCGGAGCGGGAGACGCGCAGGCGGCGACGAAGACAGCAGGGACTGCGGCGAGCCAGAGAGAGTGGGTCTTCATCATGTCGAGGGCACGGAGCAACCGTCGTGCCGGCCCCATCGCTCGTCGCTCCTCTCCCCCAGCGCGCGCCGCAACCGCAGGTTTTCAAACGCTTTCTCTCCCCCCATACCGAGGTTGGCGGTGAGCCGTCGCGGCTCCCTGCGGCGCCGACCTGGTCCACCGGAGCCCCAGGGCTTGGTCTTCGGCGGATCCAGCTCCACGGGCTCCGACCTTCACGGTCCGCCGATTTCGAGAACGACGTCCATCCCGATCGCCGCGAGGAAGGCGCGATCATGGCTCGCCACCACCAGTCCACCCGGCCACGCTCGGAGCGCCTCGGTCATCGCGCGCTGGCCGGTGAGGTCGAGGCTGTAGGTCGGCTCGTCGAGGACGAGGAGCTCGACGGGCGGCGTCCGGCAGAACAGGCAGATCAGCGCCGCGCGCGCGCGCTCTCCCGGGCTCAGCGAGCGGAGGGGACGGTCTCCGAGCGCGAGGGGGAACTTGTGGGCCACGAGGAGCTGCGCCACCCGGTCCGACGCGAGCGATGCTTCGCGCTGGAGACACGAGAGGAGCGTCTCGGCCCGCATCCAGTCCGCCCCTCCCTGGGCGATGGATCCGATCTTCGACGGGTCGCGGGAGACCGATCCGGTCGCGGGCGGGCACCGGCCCAGCATGATCTCGAGCAGGGTGGTCTTCCCCGCGCCGTTCGCGCCGACGACCGCGACGCGCTCCCGCTGCACGCGGAGGTCGAGCGACGCGAAGAGGCAGCGGCCCTCCGCGCGCGCCGAGACGTCGTGCAACACCAGGGCAGAGGCCCCGGCCTCGGGCGGCAGCGCGGGCACGACGAGCTCCAGCGACAGGCTCACGCCGAGAGCCCGACGGGTCGATCTGCTCCACTCCCGGAGGGCGTCGAGGCGCTGCTCGCGGACCTGGGCGAGGCGTCCGTGACTGACCTGCGCCTGCGACCTCTTCTCGTTGAGCCGCACCTTCGGCGTCGCTCGATCGAGCTCGCTGCACCTCCCGTAGCGCTTCTTCCGCGCCTTCCGGCGCGTCACCTGGAGCGCGTGCTCCTCGTGCGCGACGAGCCGCCGCAGGGTCCGCGCATACCGCTGCTCGGTGTCGCGGTGCTCCCGCTCGAGCTCGGCCTCGAGCGCGTCCCTCGTCCCAGCGAAGTACCGACAGCCCGACTCGCTGGCGACGAGGAAGTGCTCGAAGTCTTCGAGCAGCCGCCGGTCGTGCGAGGCGACGACCAGACCGCCCGGCCACGCCCGGAGCCAGCCGCGCAGCCACGACACGCCGGCGTCGTCGAGATCCTCCGTCGGCTCGTCGAGCAGCAAGAGGTCGGCGCCGGATCGCGACGCTTCGAGCAGCGCGAGCCGGCGTCGCTCGCCGTGGCTGAGGGCCAGCGCGCGGATCCGCGCTGGAAGGGCCTCCACCGCCTGGGGGACGTGGTGCGGCCGGCTCCGCGCCTCGACCCGCCCCGCCTGCGGCTCGACCTCGCCGGCGAGGACGGCGAGGAGCGTCGACTTTCCCACGCCGTTGCGGCCGACGAGGGCGACCCGCTCGCGTCCGATGCGCATGCGGAGGCGATCGAAGAGCGGCCGCCCCGCGGGCGTCACGATGGTCACGTCCGAGAGCTCGAGGAGCGCGGTCATCGCGTCGTCTCCTCGAGCGCGGCCCGGATTCGAGAGATCACCCGGGCCGGTCCCTGGACCCGCAGGCGGAGGCCGTCGACCTCGGCGAGGGTGTCGAGCACGCGGCACTTGCCGTGGACGAGGGCCAGGACCTCGCTCGCCGCGTAGGGTACCAGCGCCGACAGGACCTCCTCTTCGCAGCGCACCGCGCCGAGGAGCGCCTCCTCCAGCGCGGCGACGGCGGCGGCGTCGTGGCTGGAGAGCAGAGCCCAGGGGTGGCCCTCGCTCCACCGGGAGAGCTCGGCCGCGCCGGGTGGCTCCGGGAGGCGATCGAGCTTGTTGAAGACGTGGAACCGGGGGACGTTCCCGGCGCCGATCTTCTCGATGAGCTCCCGGGTCGTCTGCAGGTGGAGATCCCGCTCGTGGTCCGACGCATCGACGACGATGACGAGGAGTGACGCCTCGACGATCTCGGCCAGCGTCGACTCGAAGCTGGCGAGCAGTCGGTCGGGGAGCCTGCGGATGAAACCCACCGTATCGCTGATCAAGACGTCGCCGCCGTGCCTCGTCAGGCAGCGAGAGGTCGTGTCCAGGGTCTCGAACGGCACGTCTCGCGCAGAGAGCCCCGCCCCGGTGAGGGCGTTCATGAGCGAGGTCTTGCCGGCGTTGGTATAGCCCACGAGCACCATCCGCTGGCAGCCGCGGCGCGGCGCGCGCTGCGTCTTGCCCGACGTGGCGAGGCTCCGGAGGGCCTTGCGGAGCTCGTCGAGCCGACCGTCGAGCTTCCGCGCCATGAGCTCGGAGGCCGTCTCGCCCGGGCCGCGCGCGCGGGCCATGCCCCCGGTCTGCTGGTCCATGTCGAGCCCGACCCCGCGGATACGCGGCCTCAGGTACTCGAGCTGGGCCACCTCCACCTGGATCCTGGCCCTCCGCGTCCGCGCGTTGCGGAGGAACACATTGAGGATGACCCCCTCGCGGTCGGCGACGGGGAGGCCGGCCGCGTCCTCGAGGTTTCGCGTCTGCGAGGGCGAGAGCTCCGCGTCGAGGACGAGCATCGTGGCGCCGAGCGCCCTGGCGCGCGCGGCCACCTCCTCGGCCGTTCCCTTTCCGAGGAGCGTCCGCGGATTGGGCTCGGTCAGGTGACAGATCTCCTGGCCGACGATGCGATCCCCCTGGCTCCGCACCAGGGCGACGATCTCCGCGAGCTGGGCGGAGCGCGCGCGCGCATCGCGCAGCGGACCGACCGACACGACGTAGCTCCGGTTCCCCTCCGCGCCGCCCTCGGCAGGCGACCGCCCGCGCGCCTGCCAGTGCTCCACGATCGTTTCCCACCGTCCCTCGTCCGCGAGAGGGACCTCTCCATGCTCCGAGATGGCTTTCGAGCTGAACGTGACCATAGATTCTTCCGTTCTCCACGCACCGATGTCCTTCGCGGACGCGCCCGAAAGGCGCACCACGGCCAGCGCCCCGCGCAGGGGAACGCAGCGCCGCACCGGCTCGCCGGCGAACGACGGCAGAGGCGCAGTCTCACCGGCGCGCGTCTGCGGGCGCCGGCGTGACCTGTTGGGGCCTCACCTGGTCGCGGAACCCTCTCGGGGGTTCCGCAGGATGACCAGGTCGCGGAACCCTCTCGGGGGTTCCGCAGGATGACCAGCTCGATCGTTCGTGGCGACGCCGATGCCGTACGAGCGAGGCGCCGCCGCGAAGGGCGGGCCTCAGCCTCGATCGACTCGCAGCAATCTCTACACGAACGAGAGCATGAACATGGCAGGGGGACACTAGCGTGCGAGTCGACGGGTTGCAAGGGCGTCTCCGATGCTCCGAGCTCTGGGCGGGTGCGGAGCAGCTCTCGCTCGCGCTCCTCGAGCGCGGCACGCGACCACGCATGGAGTCGGAGCCCGTTCACGGAGGCAGGTGGCACGAAACGTGTTTGCGGACCTGCCATGCCCACCCGATATGCCCTCGATCTTGCCGATGACGTCGCCGGGAACACCCGGCGCCCCGGGGCGCCCGCGCTGCGCGTCGGCGTCGGCGAGCAGGTGGCGTTCGTTCGGGCACTCGTTGACGAGGTGGAGCGCCGCGGTCCGGAGGATCGGCGCGTGGTGCCGCTCCGGGAGCAGCTCGGCGAGGAGCTTCGGCGGCTGGCGCAGCTGCTCGAGGGCACCCTCACCACGGAGGAGGCAGCCCCCCCGGAGAGGGTCATCGACGTGCTCGTCGTGGACGACCACCCCGATGGGCTCCGCGCGACGGTGGCCGTGCTCGTCAGCCTCGGCTATCCCTGCCGCAGCGCCCCCGACGGCGAGGAGGCCCTCCGCGAGTTCGACCGGGCATCGGCGGCGATCGTCCTCTCCGACTGGTCGATGCCCGGGATGAGCGGGCTGGAGCTGTGCGCCGCGTTGAAGGCCCGCGAGCGTCGGCCGTACGTGATCCTCGCGACGGCGTTCCCCGACAACGTGCGCTTCCTGGACGGCGTCCGTTGGGGCGCCGACGACTTCCTGCGCAAGCCGCTCGACCTCGAAGAGCTGGAGGCACGCCTGCTCTCGGCGAGCCGGCTGCTCCACGCGGTAGATGCGGTCACCGCCCTCCAGAACGGCATTGCCTGCCTCGCAACGTCCACGCCCTGTCATGTGCCAGGCTGAAGCGAGGCCAGCGGTCCGGGAGGCTCCGGCCCTTCACCACGCTCTCGCCCAGCCCCCAGCTCGATGCGACGAGGATGGTGCTTCGGTGGCGGCTCTCGGTGTGACGCACTCCCGGCATCTCCGGCGCAGAGCGTGCGCCGGTGTGGCCGGCCGCCCTGCGCGTGACGGCGGCGTCAATCTCCGCTTCGGCCTGGCACTCCCGATGCTTCCTGGCCGACCATGATTGGCTTCAACGAGGTGGCCCGGTTCCTTTTCGACCGCACCGAGCGCGTGCTCGCGCTGGCGGGCGTCTCCGTCGCCCGCGCGCACCTCCCCCACTACGAACAGACGGGAGAGGCGGTGACGATGGACAGGCTCCGCGTCCTCTTCGCGCTGGTGGTGCGCTGCGCTGCAGAGCGGCACCTCGTGCCCATCACGGCCCACGCGGCGGGCATCGCGGCAGAGCGGCGCGCGGCCGGGTTCGACCTCGGCGGAGGTGCAGACCGCGATCAACGTGCTCGAGGAGGCGATCTGGCGGACCGTTCTGGCCGAGCTGCCCCCCGAGGCGCAAGGCGCCGCGCTCGGCATCGTGGGCACCATCCTGGGGGCGGCCAAGGACAGGCTCGCCTGCACCTACGTGTCGCTCGCGAGCAAGGCCCCCACCCCTACGCTCGATCTCGCGGAGCTCTTCCAGGGCTCCGGCGAAGGTGACCGGGGCTTGCCCTGATCTGCCGCGAGCCATGGTTCACTGCTCGGCCCCGAGGCGCCGCTGGGAGAGGGGGCCTCGGCTGCGTCACCGAGAACATGTGGCTCGTGGCCGAGGACGCGGGGATTGGCTTTCAGATCCTCAGCGTCTTCGGCGACGACGACGTCGCGATCGACGTGAAGCGCGTCCTGGCCATCCCGGAGGGGCTCGAGGTCCCCTTTGCGGTGCGCCTCCGCTACCGGGGCGGGTCAGCCGCCTTTCCGACGGTTTCCGCGGGAGGCAGGGTGCTTGCGCGCGGCCTGGCGCCAGGCGGCCGGCGGGTCGTCGTCGTCCGACTCGTCGTGCGTGTGCCCGTGCTCGTCCTCGAGCGACATGTACCCGCCGCCCGCCAGCGTGAACGGCTTCTCCAGCAGCTCGAGGTAGTCGTAGGGGGCCGCGCCGCCGTTCTCGAACCAGGACTTGGTGACGAAGTTCGACACGGTGACGACGGTCTCTCCGTCGGCGAGCGTGATGTTGTAGGCGGTCTCCTGCACCGGGTCGCACACCTCGACGGAGTACTTGTCGTACTTCTTCTTCACGGGCGGACCCTTCTTGTAGAGCCCGCAGTCGGGGTCCGCGAGCATCTCGAGGAGCTCGTGGGAGGCCGTCGCGGAGATGGTGTCGGGGCTGATCTCCTCGGAGTCGTCGGCGTCCTCTGCGGAGTCATCGTCGCCGTCCTCTTCGTCGGAGTCGTCGTCGCCGTCCTCCTCCTCGGAGTCGTCGGCGTCCTCTTCGGAGTCATCGTCGCCGTCCTCCTCCTCGGAGTCGTCGGCGTCTTCCCCGTCCACGTCGCCCTTCACGAGGATCCCTCCACCCTGGGCGAGGCACTCCGCGACGAGGACCTTGCTGTACGGCTCGCCGCTGTCCGTCGTCGTGTGGTAGCCGTCGGAGCTCTCGTCACCGTGGTCGTCGAGCAGGACGATCTGGTGAGCGTTCTTCGGGGCCGCCTTGACGCTCTTGAACGCCTGGACGGTCACCTGGTCGGTGCCCCAGACGGGCGCAAAGTGCTCGTTCGCTTGCGTCTGCAGCGCCTCCGCCATCGCGATGGCCTGCTCCTCGGTGACTCTCTTGGACCGGTTGACGAGTGCGATGATGTTCTTCACGTGGTCTCCTCTGCGCGGCGGGAGGCGATAGTGGAAGAACCGGGTTCCGCAGGGCAAGCAGCATCTTGCCCCCCCTCGGCTCGTCCGGGCCAGGAACGGGCCCGCCTCGCGAGCGAGGGGGCGGGACGATTCGCCGTCGTGGCCCGCGCATTGCTGGCTCTGCGGGCGCATGGGCGCGACCGCCGACACACCGCCGCAGGCGCGCGCACCGTGGCTCTTCCGGGGCCTCCGGCCGGTCCACCGAGCTGAAGCCATCCGCGATGTCCTGGCCGGGCTCACGCTCGCCGCGATGAACATCCCCCAGGTGCTCGGCTATGCGCGGATCGCCGGCACCCCGGTGGTGACCGGCCTTTACACGCTGCTCCTGCCCGTGGTGGCGTTCGCGGCGCTCGGCTCCTCGCGCGGCCTGGTCGTGGCCGCCGACTCGGCGACCGCGGCGATCCTCGCCGACCGACTCGCGGACCTGGCGCCCACCGGGAGCGCGCCCTACCAGGCGCTCGCGGCGCTGGTGGCGCTGCTGGCGGCGGGCTTCCTGCTCCTCGCGCGCCTCTTCAAGCTCGGCTTCCTCGCCGACTTTCTCTCGCAGACGGTGCTGGTGGGGTTCCTCACCGGGGTCGGCGTTCAGGTGGGCATCGCGGTGTTGGGCGAGATGCTCGGCCTCTCGATCCAGGGCAAGCACACCTTCGATCAGCTCGTGCACCTCCTGCGGGGAGCGCGCCACGTCCATGGGCCGACGCTCGGTCTGTCCGCTGCGATCGTGGTGATCGTGCTCGTCTGCCGTGCGCTGGCGCCGCGCTTCCCCGGTCCGCTCCTCGCCGTCATCGGGTCGGTGGCGGCGAGCGCGGCGTTCGACTTCTCCGGGCACGGCATCGCCGTCCTCGGGCCCGTCGCGGGGGGGCTGCCGCGGCTCCGCCTTCCGCAGGCTGGCTTTCGGGAAGCAGCGGCGCTGGTGCCGGCGGGCGCGTCATGCTTTCTCGTGATCGTCGCCCAGAGCGCGGCGACGGCGCGCGTCTACGCCACGCATCACCGCGAGGCGCTCGACATGGACGCGGACCTCCTCGGCCTGTCGGCAGCCAACGCGGCCGCCGCGCTGAGCGGTGCCTTCGTCGTGAACGGCAGCCCGACCCAGACGGCGATGGTCGAGCGCTCGGGCGGCCGGAGCCAGATCGCGCACCTCTGCACCGCAGCGCTGGTCGCGCTGGTGCTCCTCTTCCTCGCCCGCCCGTTGCAGTACCTCCCGCAGTGCGTGCTCGGGGCGATCGTGTTCACGATCGCGCTCGGGCTCGTCGACGTGCGCGGCCTCCGCGACATCGGGCGCGAGAGCCCGGGTGAGCTTCACCTCGCGCTCGTCACCGCGGCGGTGGTGGTCGCGATGGGCGTCGAGCAGGGCATCGTGCTGGCGATGGTGCTGTCGCTGCTCCGGCACGTCCGTCACAGCTACCGCCCGCACACGGCGGTGCTGGTCGAGGAGGGCGATGGGGTGTGGCAGCCAATCCCGGCCGCGCCGGGAGCGACGAGCAGGCCCGGCCTCGTGATCTACCGATTTGGTGCCGCGCTCTTCTATGCCAACGCCAGCCTCTTCGCCAGCGAGGTCCGGGCGCTCGTCGACGAGGCGCCCACGCCTCTGCGCTGGCTGCTGGTGGACGCCGGCGCCATCACCAGCGTGGACTACTCGGCCGCGCGAACGCTGCGCGATCTCCAGCAGGACCTGATCCGCGCCGGCGTCACGCTGATGCTGGTGCATGTGCCGGTCGACCTGCGATCGGATCTCGACCGTCATCGCTTGACCGAGGTCCTCGGCGCGCGACGGATCTTCGCGCGCCTGCACGATGCCCTCGCGGCGATCGGAAAGGAGGCGCTCCCTCCGGCGCCCGCGGCTCCGTGACGGTGGGATGTCGCGCGAGGTTCAGCCCTCCGTGCGGAGCAGCTCTCGCACGGCCCTGCGCACCGAGGCCTGCACCGGCGGAGGGACGCCCGCTCCCCGGGTCGCCGCGCACAGCGATAGCGTGCGCTTGAGGCCGTTGCAGGCTGCGGCGCAGCGGCGACAGCTGCTCAGGTGGCGCTCCATCTCCTCGCAGAGGCGCGCGTCGACCTGCCCTTCGAGGTGACGCGAGAACAGCGCGAGCACGTCCGGACAGCCATGCGCGGGAGGGTCGACGGAGCCGACCAGCGGGGCGAGCTCCTCTCGGACGGCGACCCGGGCGCGATGGAGGCGGCTCTTCACCGCGTCGACGCCGATGCCCAGCGCCGCGGCGACCTCCGGCGCGGTCAGGCCCTCCACGTCACGCAGCACCAGCACCTCGCGATAGGGGCGCGCGAGCGCGGCGATGGCCCGCTGGACGTTGCCGCTCAGCTCGTGGGCAATCGCCGCCTCGTCGGGGGGCGCCGCGGGATCGGGGACGGCGCGCGCCTCCTCGTCGGTAGAGGCGCTCGAGGCGAGGGGAGCCGCCCGGAGCTGTCGCCGGCGCTGCTTGATGCAGAAGCTCCGCGCGATCGCGTAGAGCCAGGTGCCGAGGGCGGCCTCGCCACGGTACGAGGGGAGCCCCCGCGCCGCCGCCAGCAGTGTCTCCTGGAGCACGTCGCGGGCGTCCTCCGGATCGCGGCAGAAGCGGAGCCCGAAGCGGTAGACCGGCCCCTCGTAGCGCGCGAGGAGAGCCGTCTCGGCGGCACGGTCGCCGTGCTGCGCCGCCTCGACGAGGCGAGCCTCGGCCTGCTCGTCGTCGGTGCTCCCCGGCTGCTCGAAGCCCGCCATCCCTCTCTCCGAACCCTTTCGCTACGGCGGGGTCTACCCGAGCGAAGGGCCGGCGTCGCGCCCGATTCCTCGGGCAGGGCGCATGAAATCAGGCTGCTGGCTCCCGCGCGCGGATCCGCGATCACCTCGCGACCGGGGTGCGCGGCGGGGGACGCGGCGGCTCGCTCTGCGGCCGTCGAACCGCGTGGAGCGAGAGCCGGAGCGGCACCAGCTCCCGCCCCTCCTTTCGGTACTGGTTCTCACAGGCGCGCACGCACTCGCCGCAGGTCAGGCAGTGGCTCTCCTCGGGGAATCCGTCGATCGCGATGCCGCCCAGGCCCTCCTTGGGTCGGGAGAGATCGCGCGGGTGCAGGTCGACCGGGCAGACCAGGTCGCACGACCCGCAATCCTTGCAGGTGCCGCTCGCCGCGTCGAAATGGATCCCGAAGCCGTGGGCCGTCTGGACTGCCGAGTAGTAGATCCCGATCGGGCAGTAGTCCTGGCAGAACCTCCACCGCCAGAAGCGGCCGTGGAGATAGATGAGCGTCGCCAGCCCCGCGACGCCGCCGAGCGTCACCAGGACGGCGCGGGCGCTGCCCTCGACGAAGACCCGCGGGCTCACCAGCCAGAGGGCGATGCCCGCTGCCAATGCCAGGGCGAACGCCGCGGCGCGGGCTCGGGCCGCGAGCCGTTCGTGCCCCGTCGCCAGCGCGGCTTCGACGTCGTCGCCGAGGCGCGAGGCTTGCCCGATGGGGCAGCCGAAGCCGCAAAAGATGCGCCCGAGCGCCGCATTGAGCACGAAGGTGATGATGTAGAACGAGAAGACCCCGATGAAGAGCGCGCCCAGCCCGTAGACCAAGCCGGCGGGACGCCCGGCCGCGAAGTGACGGCCGTCCCAGAGGTCGAAGCGTGCCAGCCCCAGGAGGGGGGCTCCGTAGAGCACGAGAAACGTGACGCTCTGGCCGACCCAGCGGAGGCGCGGGTAGCGGTGGGGCTGGGCGTGGAGCGCGCGCAGGAGACGGAGCCGCCTGGGCGCCGCAGACCGGGACGCTCCGGAGCGCGGAGAGGCAGGGGGCATGCCAGGGGAAGGCGTGGCCAGCTCGCGGGTCATGTCCATGAGAGCCGTCGTCGGTCCCGAAAGGTTCGCGGTCGAGCCCATCGGCCGTGGGGCGGCTACCCCGAGGCCGCGGTCGGGCCCTTGATCGAGGGGGTGGGGTCCTGGAGCAGCGCGAAGGCGGCACCGTGCGGGTCGTCGCACGGCGCGACGAGGGCACCCGCGGGCGTTCGCACGGTGGGAAGAGCCACTCCGCCGCCGGAGCGCACGCGATGCACGGCGCGCTCGAGGTCGCTCGTGACGAAGCAGTGGAGCCACTGCGGGTGGATGCCTGGGGTGCGCGCGCCCCCGGTGATGGTGCCGACCGCCGGCTCGCCGCTCACGTACGAGAACCCCTGGCTCATGCCGACGGGCGGCCCGAGGTCGACCCGGGGGCCAGCGGACCAGCCGAAGAGCGACGCGTAGGTGGCGACGGCCTTCTCGATGTCGCCGGTGTGGAGCACGTGCCATCGCGCGAGCCCGCGGCTCTCGCCGGGGACTTCGGTGGTCAGCGCGAGGAGGGCGCCGAACGGGTCGCGAACGACCGCGTAGGAGCGAGAGCCCTGGTCGATCGTGGGGCCGAGCTGCTCCCCCCCAAGCTCCACGACGCGGGAGACCGCAGGGGCCACGAGGGCCGAGCCGATGTGGCCGAGCCAGTGAGGGCGGGCCCCTCGCGCGAGGGCCTGCTCGTGAAGCTTCCAGACGGCGATGTCCGGGCCCCAGAAGCTCTCACCGAGGACGTCCGCATAGAAGCGTCTCGCGGCGTCGACTTCGGTGGTCCGGAGGTCGTAGCGGACGAAGCGTGGGGTCGGCATGGCTCCTTTCTACCCTCCCGCCGTGCGCTCCACCAGGGCTGAAGTGACCCCCGGCGCGCGCTCTCGTGGCTACTTCGCCGGCATCGGCGGGACGAGCAGCTCGGGGTCGAGGCGGACCTCGAAGTAGTTGATCCCCCAGTGGATGTGGGGGCCGTTCGCCCGCCCCGTCCGGCCCGAGATGGCCACCACGTCTCCCTGCTTGACCTCGTCTCCGACCTTCGTCTTGAAGCCCGAGAGATGGAGGAAGGTCGAGGTCACGCCACGGCCGTGGTCGAGCACCAGCGTCGTGCCGTTGACGGGGTCTCCCGCCTCGGCGTAGATGACCGTGCCGCACGCGGGTGCCTTGACGGGCGTGCCCACCGGTACCCCGATGTCGATGCCCATGTGGACGCCGCCGTCGATGCCTTCCATGACGCGCGGGTCTCCGTAAGGTGAGCTGATCCTTCCAATGACCGGCCAGGTGAAACCGTCCTCGTAGCAGATCTTGCTACCGGGCTTCATTCGCAGGGCCTCGATGCGGCTCTCGATGACGAGGTGAGCCGCCTTCGCCTTCGGGTCGAGCTCCATGGCACTCTTGGGAATATTGTTGATCTCCTCCGTCTGGAAGGTCCGCGGTTCCACCGCGAAGACGTGCTCGAGGAGGGAGCCGTCCTCGAAGTGGATCTCCATCTTCTCGCTCTTCGGAGCGTGGAGGCCGAACGCGATGGGCAAGCTGCCGTCGGCGTTGACGGTCGCGCGATGCCCGGGAAACCCGACCTTCGCGACCTTACCCGTGATGGTGGCGAAGATGAGAGCGCCCTGCGTCGGCTTGCCCTTGAGGACGAGGCGGCTCTGATCGGCCTTCGCCGGGTCGGCACTCGCGGCGTCGGCGGTCGGGGGCGGAGCCGTGTCGCTACCTGCCACCAGGGGGGCAGCGCTCGCGGAGGCCCCCGCCTCCCCCGCGACCGGCGCCTCCCCGGAGCTGCAGCCGCAGGCCAAGACGAGCGCGACGAGCAGCACAGGGGCAGGCGGGCGCGGACGAGGATACGATGAATGCATGCTTGCCTGGTGTGCAAGGCCAGGGCCGCGCCTTCGATCGCGAGATCGGGCGCGATCTCGCAGTCTTCGCGTCGCTCGCCGGCACGAGCGGGGCGGCGATGGAGCGCGCGGGCGCCTCATGTGGCGTTCAGGGAACCTCTTTCACATCGAGGACCTCGTGGAGCATCATGCCTTGCCTCGCTCACGCGGTCGGCTCGCGCTCGCGGAGTCGGGGATCGGGGAGGGAGGGTGGCCCCTCGGCTTCGAGATCGCCCATGGCCCTGTCGACAGCCTCCTCGAGCCTCCCGGCGTACCGGTCCACCGCCGGGTCCGCCTCGTCCGAGGGGATCGCGCCCGCCGGGTCCGCCGGGGTGTCGTTCGCGCCGTCCTTTCGCTTCACAGCCATCGTGCTCTCCCTGGTCAGCCCCGTGTTAGCTCTGGGCACGAAGCCTCATCAGGCCAGCCGTGGTTCGACCGAACGGCTTCAGGCAATCGGCGGGCCAGGTGTCGCGCGCTGGTATCCCCGGAGCGACGCCGGCGCACGCCCGCCTCACCGGTGCCAAGGCGCTACGTGGCGGGGGTCCGCGCGTCAGTCACCGCTGCGACCGGCGCCCTGGTTCGTGAGCGAGGAGCGGACCCAGTCCGGGAGCTCCTTCCAGCGCCGCCGCGGGCGCCGGCACCACACGGAGTGGTCCTGCTGCGCTCGGCAACTCGGCCTGACGAGGCGCGTCACCCCGCGGGCGCTCCGGCGCCCAGGCGCCGGCAAGGGTCATCGACCTGACCCGGGGCCAGGCAAGGGGTGCTGCCCAGCTCGGCGGTGGGCAGCTGCCCCACGAAGGTGGGCAGCGAGCCCCCGGAAGGTCGGCAGCCGAAGCAAATGGCGGGCCAGGCTCACGCCTGGACCGGCCATTTCCCTGCTGTTTACTATGTAGTCCAGCCGTGACGTCGAGGTGGTGCTCCGGAGACCGGAGCACCACCTGCTCTGGAAAGGCTTGTTCTTAAGTGCTGGAGGCATGTTGCGGTGCAACATACGCGAGGTTTCGAGGCCGCCGTGCGTGCGTCATGCGCGAGTGGCGCCGGCCTCCGCTCGTCCCTGCGCGAAGGCGCTCCCTGAGCGCGCTCGACGCCGAAGGGTGCGGTGAGCACCACCACGGGTCCCCCGGGTTGCAGGTCGACGAGGTGCCAGAGCTGGCCTGCGGCGCGCGCGAGACCTTGGTCGAGGTGCGGGCCGCGGGGGTGCCTTCGTCCCCGGCGGCGTGTGGGATCGCATCCGGCTCTGGGCGTTGTCGTCGCGCGAGGTCGGCCGGTCAACGAGTTCCCAGGGATATCTGTAAGCGCTCACGCTTGATGTCGTGGCGTCGCCCGAGATCCTCGTCGGTGCCATGTCGTCGCAGGGTGACCCGCCCCTACCGCAGAGGTCTCTCCTTGAAGGCCGGCGCCCAGCAGCGCGGTCCTCGTCGCGGGGGTCGTGTGGCGCTCGCAGCGGGGGGCGACGAGGCTACGGCGCGGCTGGGCGCGCTTCGGTCTCGGCGACCTTCCTGCGGTAGTACTCGCGTCCCTCCTCGTCGAAGTGATCGCGCTGATCCGGTCTCTCGGTGAAGGCGAGTGCTCGGCGGTAGTAGGATGCGGCGAGCGGGAAGTCGCCGCGTGCCTCGTGCACCATGGCGAAGCGCTCGAGCCCGTCGATCATCTCGGAGTACTCGCGTTGGAGCTTCTCGCAGGCCACGAGGGCTTCATCGAGCCGGCTTTCGTCGATGAGGTCCACCACGCTGTTGGACAGCGCATCGAGGCCATCGTCCTCCAGCATGAGCAGCGGCGGGGCCGACGGCTGTTGGGCGGCCTTGGCGGCGACGAGCGCCTCGTCCTTGGGGAGACAGCACTTCTTGTACTTCTTGCCGCTGCCGCATGGGCAGGGGTCGTTGCGTCCGATCTTGGCCATGCCCTCGTGTAACCGCGATCGATGGCGGCATGACCGAGGATCTGTCTTCTGCGGTCGCCCCCGCTCGGGAACGGCCTTCGCATCCGCCGCCGTGTCCGCGGTGCGCGGCGCCGTGCTGGTGGAATGGGTGGCGGCTCGTGAACCCGGTGATCGCCGATCCTTCCGGCACCGCCGCGCGCGCCGAGCAGTGGCTCGCGCGCGCCAAGTGCAGCGCGTGCAAGAGGAGCTTCACCTGCCTGCCCGAGGTGCTGTACCCGCGACGGCAGTACCAGCTCGACGTCGTCGCCGAGGTCGTCGCCGAGGTCAGCCTCGGCGATAGCAGCGCGGCCGCGGCGGCGCGCGAGGTGGGTGCGAGCCCGACCAGCGCGCGGCGGTGGGTGAATTGGGTAGCCGGCCTCGGCTCGCCGAGCGAGCTGCTCCGGGTGGCTGCGTGGATCGATCCGGCGGCGCCGGTGGGCATCGGCCTCTCGCGCCATGCGGGCGACGGCGTCTGCGCTCGCGCCGCGCGCGTGCTCGATGCCCTGGAGCAGCTCGGCGCCGCGCTCGGGCGTCGCGGTGTCGCGCTCGCGATGCGCTCCGGCCTGGGGCGCGTGCTGGGGTGGCAGCGGTCGTACTTCGGCGACGTCGTCAGCCTCGTCTCGGAGCCGAAAGTCCTCTCCCCGGCGATGGCGCTCGGAGGTGCGCCGCGCGGCCCGTAGCGTCGACCGCGGGATGGACGGCCGAGAGGATCTCGACGACACGCGCCTCGTCAGGGCGCTCTTCCGCTACCGCCTGATCGCCGACGCGCTCACGGCACCGCGCGGAGCGCGCGCCGCGCTCCTGCGCAAGGTTGCTGCCGAGGAGCACCAGGATCCGTCAGGCGACCTCGTGCGGGTCACGGTGCGCACCCTGGAGCGATGGATCAGGGCGTACGAGCGCGACAAGCTCCACGGTCTCGTGCGCCGTCCGCGCAAGGATCGCGGCGCCTCGCGCGCGATCACGACCGCCGCGATCGACCGGGCCATCGCGCTGCGCAACGAGGGTACGCACCGCTCGACGACGACCCTCATCGACATCCTGGTGCGCGCCGGCGAGGTCGCGCCCGGTGCGCTGCGACGCTCCACGCTCGACCGACACCTCGACAAGAAGAGCGCCAGCCGCCGCATGTTGCACACCGTCGGCGACAAGCGCCATGTGCGGCTCAGCTTCCCGACCGTGCTCGCCTTCGTGGTTGGCGACTTTCACGCCGGGCCCTACGTGCGCACCGACACCGGCGAGGTGCGCCGCACCGAGCTCGGCGCCTTCATCGACCACTGCTCGCGCTACGTCCCCGAGTCGCGCTACTTCATGACCGAGGACCTGATGGGCGTGCGCATCGGCCTGCGTCACCTGTGCCTCACGGCCGGCATCCCGTGGAAGCTCTACGTCGATCATGGGCCTGGCTACCAGGCGCACCGCTTCCACTTCGCCTGCGTACAGACCGGCATCGATCTCTGCCAGAGCAAGCCCTACGTCAGCGAGGGGCGCGGCGTCATCGAGCGCTTCAACCGCACCGTCAAGGAGACCTTCGAGACCGAGGTGCGTCTGCGCAAGGAGCCCCCCACGCTCGCCGAGCTCAACGACCTCTGGCGCGCCTTCCTCGAGGAGCGCTACCACCGCTCGACGCACTCGGAGACCGGCGAGGCGCCGCTCGAGCGGTGGCGCGTCTCTCGGCGACGACGGAGATCCGCCGCGCCGACCCCGTCCTGCTCGACGAGGTGCTGCGCCTGCGCGCGCGGCGCACCGTGCACGCCAAGACATCGACGGTGGAGGTGGGTGGTGTGCGCTTCGTCGTCGAGACCTCGCTGCGCCGCCGCAAGGTCGATGTCCTCTACGACCCCAACGACCTGTCCAGCGTGCTCGTCTACTTCGACGGCCGCCGCATCCAGCGCGCCGAGCCGCAGCGCCCGGGCGAGCACCCCGTCTCGGCGGCCAAGCGCGCCGAGACGCCCGCGCAGAGCGTCGACTACCTCGAGCTGCTTCGCCGCGACCACGAGCGCCGCCGCACCCAAGAGCTCAGCTCCTTGCGCTTCCGCACCAAGGTCTCGGACGACAGCCGGCTCACCCTGCCGATCCTGATCGAGCGGCTGCGCGCCTGCACCGGTCGCGCGCTCGGAGACGTCGAAGCCTCCCACGCCGCCGCCGTGCTCGAAGCGCTCGCGCCGCTCGAGACCGCGATCGCCGATGTCGCCCTCAAGACCGCCGTCGCCGCGCTCGGCCACGGCCTGCACGCTTCGCAGTACTGCCGCGCGCTCACCGAGCACGTGCTCGCCGCGCGCAAGAAGGGAAAGCCATGAGCATCATCGAAGACCACTTCAAGCTGCACCGCGCCCCGTTTCCTCAGTGCGCCGAGGGCCCGGCCATCCTCCAGCACGCGAGCATCAAGGACGCCGCCGAGCGCGTGCGCTTCGCCCTCGAGCGCTACGGCATCGCCGTCTGCACCGCCGAGAGCGGCTGCGGCAAGTCCACCTTGCTCGGGTGCCTCCATCGCGACCTCGACCCCGCCTCTCACCTCGTCGTCTACTCGTCGATGACCACGCTCGGCCCCTTCGGCCTGCTCAGTAGCCTCGTCGCCAAGCTCGGCATGCGCCCCCGTCGCTTCAAGGGCGAGAGCGCGCAGGACCTCGTCGCCCACCTGCGCGGCTC
>Ga0302267_10000877_pt1 | contig 39520 bp, 50 predicted proteins | sample III_Bog_E1_3_FD_194555 | JGI IMG/M metagenome (GOLD analysis project Ga0302267, IMG submission 194555) | Peat permafrost microbial communities from Stordalen Mire near Abisko, Sweden - III_Bog_E1_3 | ecosystem: Environmental > Terrestrial > Soil > Wetlands > Peat | place: Sweden: Abisko...
CGCGAGACCCGCACCACCGTTTGCACCGGTGTCGAGATGTTCAAGAAGCAGTTGGACGAAGGCATGGCCGGCGACAACGCAGGCATTCTGCTGCGCGGCACGGCGAAGGAAGATGTGGAGCGCGGTATGGTGCTGGCCAAGCCCGGATCGATCACGCCGCACACCACGTTCAAGGGCACGGTGTACGTGTTGAGCAAGGAAGAGGGCGGGCGTCATACGCCGTTCTTCAAGGGCTACCGGCCGCAGTTTTATTTCCGTACCACGGACGTAACGGGCGTGGCGGAGTTGCCGGCGGGCGTGGAGATGGTGATGCCCGGCGACAACGTGGAGCTGACCATTGAGCTGATTACGCCAGTGGCCATGGAGAAGGGCTTGCGCTTCGCCATCCGCGAAGGCGGACGCACGGTGGGCGCGGGCGCGATCAGCGAAATCATTAAGTAAGTGAGAGTGAAGCAAGTGATCAGTGGTCGGTGATCAGTGATCAGTAAAAACGCCGGCGGAAGGCAATGAAGTTCAGGCCGGCACGAAAACTGACCACTGACAACTGATCACTGAACACTGGCGACCCGAAGGGAAGCAAATGGTAGGACAGAGAATTCGCATCCGGTTAAAGGCGTACGACTATCGCGTGCTCGACACCTCGACCGGCGAAATTGTGGATACGGCCAAGCGCACCGGAGCAACGGTGGCAGGACCGATTCCTTTGCCGACGATCAAGAACAAATATTGTGTGCTGCGCTCTCCGCACGTGGACAAGAAGTCGCGCGAGGAGTTTGAGATTCGCACGCACAAGCGGCTGATCGACATTCTGGAGCCGACGCAGCAGACAGTAGATGCGCTGATGAAGCTCGATCTGCCCGCCGGCGTGGATGTCGAGATCAAGGCGTTCGAGAAATAGTGATAAGTGGTTAGTGGGTAGTGGTTGGCGATCGGCGAAACCTAATCACTAATCACTAACAACTAACCACTGGATAACTTCCGGCAGTGCGAGAAGGATGCAAGCTCGCATGATGAGGTGAGGAAAGACATGGCAGTCACAGGAATTTTGGGAAAAAAGATCGGCATGACGCAGATCTTCGACGAGAAGGGCGACGTGCACCCGATTACGGTGCTACAGGCAGGCCCCTGCGTGATTACGCAATTGAAGACGGCGGCGAAAGATGGCTACGACGCTGCACAGATCGGCCTCGTGGAATTTGTGAAGGCTTCGCGGATGACCAAGCCGCAATCGGGGCATCTGAAGAAGACCGAGGCCCCGCCGGTGAAGCTGATCAAGGAAGTGGACATCGAGGCCGCGACGGAAGGCGCAGAGGAAAGCAAGGCCGGCGACCGCGTGCTGGTGGACATTTTCTCGGACGCCAAGTTCGTTGACGTGATTGGCACTTCGAAGGGCCGCGGCTTTGCGGGTGTGGTGCGCAGGCACGGATTCGCGGGCGGGCCCAAGTCGCACGGACACATGTTCCAGGTCCAGGGCTCGATCGGCGCGTCCAGTTTCCCGTCGCGGGTTTTCCCTGGGCAGCGCATGCCGGGGCACATGGGCACCGACCAGGTGACGGTGCGCAATCTGCGCATTCGCGGCATCGATCTCGAAGAGAATTTGCTGATGGTCGAGGGGGCCGTGCCGGGGCACCGTGAAGGTTATGTGCTGATCTCGAAGGCCAAGGCTCCGCCGCGCGAGCGCCGTGGCTTTGCCGGATCGGGTACTTTGGATCCGCTGAAGGCCTCGAAGAAGGCAGTGAAGAAGAAGTAGGACTGGGGAGTCCGGACAGACGCGCTTTGCGGCGCATGAGATTTGAGCCGGAAGGCAACACCATCCGGCGAAAGAAGAAAATGATGGCAAAAGTGGATGTAGTGGATTTAAGCGGCAAGAAGGTGGGCTCGGTGGAGCTGGCCGACGCGGTGTTTGCGCCGGAGCAGGTGAACGAGGCTCTGTTGTGGGAGGCGGTCAAGCACTATCGCGCCTCGCTGCGCCAGGGCACGCACAAAACCAAGAGCCGCACCGAGGTCGCCGGTTCCGGCAAGAAGTTGTGGAAGCAGAAGGGCACGGGCCGGGCGCGTATCGGCTCGGTGCGCTCGCCTTTGTGGCGTCACGGCTACACGGTTCACGGACCTGTGCCGCGCAGCTATGAGTATCCCTTCCCACGCAAGAAGCTGCTGGGCGCACTGCGCGCGGCGCTGGCCGCGAAGCTCGCAGACGGCAAGCTAACGGTCGTCGATTCGCTGGAGATTAAGGAAGGCAAGACCAAGCTCTACCGCGAAGCGCTGGACAAGCTCGACGTTACGCGTACGGCGTTGATCGTCGAGAACGGCAAGACGCTGACGCAGTCGCTGGTGCTGGGCGCGCGCAATCTGAAGGGCGTGGAGTTGGTGCTGAACAACGAAGTGCATCCCTACGACCTGCTGCGCTACGAGCGGGCGATCTTCTCGAAGGCGGCCATTGAGACATTGGTCGAGGTTCTCGTGAAGTCCGCGTCGAAACGCAAGGCCGCTCATGCCGATGCCGCCAAGGAGGTTGCGTAATGCCGACACTCTATACCGTCATTCGCCGCCCAATCATCACCGAAAAGGGATTGGGCGTGAAAGAAACTGAAGGCACGCTGGTGTTCGACGTTGCGCCCAATGCCTCCAAGACCGAAGTGAAGCAGGCCGTGGAAGCGCTCTTCAAGGTGAAGGTCGCCGCGGTGCGCACGGCCAACGTGCTGGGTAAGGAACGGCGCCGCGGCAAGTTTTCCGGTTACAAGCCGGATTGGAAAAAGGCGTACGTGAAGCTGAAGGCCGGCGAGAAGCTGCCGGAGTACGTGAGCAACCTGTAAAGCAGCTACTAGCTGCTAGCTCCTGGCTTCTAGCTTGGTTTTTGCAAGGGCGAGATTCCGGGGAGCGAAATCAGATTTTGGTTTAGCAGGATGGGCTAGAAGCTAGAGGCTAGAAGCTAGCAGCTCATCAAGGACAAAGACGATGGCAATCAAGACATACAGACCGATCACTCCGACGCTGCGGTTTCAGACCTCGCTGACGACCGACGATCTGACGACATCGACGCCGCACAAGCCGCTGCTGACGACGCGCAAGCGCACGGGCGGACGCCGCAACTCGGGCGATCTGACCATCCGCCATCAGGGCGGCGGGCATAAGCAGAAGCTGCGCGCGATCGACTTCAAGCGCGAGAAGTATGGCGTGCCGGGCAAGGTGGCGACGATCGAATACGACCCCAACCGTTCGGCTCGGATCGCTTTGGTGAACTACGCCGACGGCGAGAAGCGCTACATTTTGCAACCTGTCGGGCTGAAGGTGGGCGCCACGGTCAGCTCCGGTCCCGAGGCTGACATCCTGGTAGGCAACGCGCTGCCGCTCAAGAATATTCCCGCGGGCACGACGGTGCACGCCATCGAGCTCCGTCCGGGCAAAGGCGCACAGATGGCGCGTTCGGCCGGCGCGCAGGCGCAGTTGGTGGCGAAAGAGGGCGAGTACGCTCTGCTCAAGCTGCCCTCCGGCGAAACACGCAGGGTTCTGGTGGAGTGCATGGCGACCATCGGACAGGTAGGCAATACGGATCACGAGAACATTTCGATCGGCAAGGCTGGCCGCAATCGCTGGATGGGTATCCGGCCGACGAACCGCGGCGTGTCCATGAATCCGGTCGACCATCCGCACGGCGGCGGTGAAGGCAAGACCTCGGGCGGGCGCCATCCGGTAACCCCGTGGGGCCAGCCGACGCGCGGCTACAAGACGCGCAACAACAAGCGGACCGATGCGATGATTGTCAGCCGCAGAGCGAAGTGAGAAAGCAGCTTCAAGCTACTGGCTTCTAGCTACTAGCTTGACGGTTGCGAGCGAAAAGATTTCAGGCAATAGCCGGCTGATAGCGGTAGCGATACAGAGCTAGAGGCTAGAGGCTAGAAGCTAGGAGCTGTTTTTATGGGACGTTCGACAAAAAAAGGGCCGTTTGTGGATGCGCACCTGATGGTGAAGGTGGAGGCGCTGAACAAGGCCAACGACAAGAAAGTGATCAAGACATGGACGCGGCGCTCGACGATTTTTCCCGAGTTCGTGGGCCACACCATCGCGGTACACAACGGCAAGAAGTTTGTTCCCGTGTACGTGACCGAGAACATGGTGGGACACAAGCTGGGCGAGTTCGCGCCGACGCGCACGTTCAAGGGACATACCGGCGGATCGAAGGCTGCGGAGACCACGGCCAAGCCGGCGTGAGGAACAGCTTCCAGCTTCTAGCCTCTAGCTTGATCGAGGCGGTGCAAGGGGCTGGGGAAAAAGATTTGCGGGGCGTGTGGCAAGAAATAGCTCCGAACGCGAAAGAAGCTAGGAGCCAGAGGCTAGTAGCTCGCGGTTGAGGAAGGCATGAGTATGGCGGTTCAAACAAGGGAATACCGGGCAGAGGCGAGATTCCAGCGCGTGTCGCCGCAGAAGGTGCGGCTGGTGCTGGAGCTGATCAAAGGGCGCGGTGTGCAGGAGGCGCTGGATACGGCGGCCTTCACCAAGAAGCGCATCGCTCCGGTGGTGCACAAGCTGCTGACCTCGGCGATCGATAACGCCAAGTATGTGGCCGGCGAGGAAGGCACCGATCTCGACGTGGACAATCTCTACGTCAAGAATGCGATAGCCAACGACGGGCCGCGCATGAAGCGCATTCGTCCCGCGCCGATGGGGCGGGCGTATCGCTACCAGCGCAGGCTCACGCACATTATTCTTTCCGTGGCCGAGCGTGAGGCGAAGTCGGGATTGGTAACCAGGGTGGAGGAGCCGGCAACTGCGCCGGAGTCCGCGAAGGCTGCCAAGGCGAAGAAGAGTGCACCCGCGGCAGAGAAGAAGCCGGCAGTGAAGAAGGACGCAGGGAAGAAGACTGCGCCAACCAAGACGGCGAAGAAGTCCGAGTAGAAAGTTTCGCGCGTGGCGAAAATTGTGCCACACGGAAGAAGTTTTGAGAGGAAAAGTATGGGACAAAAAGTCCATCCTTACGGGTTCCGGCTGGGAATCAACAAGCCGTGGCGGTCACGCTGGTTTTCAGAGCGCGAGTACGACAAGCTCCTGGTCGAGGACGTGAAGCTGAAGGCGGAGCTGCGCGAGAAGCTGAAGGCCGCCGGCGTGAGCTCGGTCGAGATCGAGCGCCCCGGCAACAAGCTGCGCTTCCTGATCCGCACGGCGCGCCCCGGCATTATCATCGGCCGCAAAGGCGCCGAGATCGAGAAGCTGAAGACCGAGCTTGGCAAGCGCACCAATCGCGACGTGTTCATCGACATCATCGAGGTGAACAAGCCGGAGCTGGACGCGCAACTGGTGAGCGAGAACATCGCGCTGCAACTCGAAAAGCGCGTGAGCTTCCGCCGGGCGATGCGCAAGAGCGTCGATTCGGCGCTGCGCTTCGGCTGCAAGGGCATCAAGGTGCGCGTTTCGGGCCGGCTGAACGGCAACGAAATCGCGCGCTCGGAGTGGTATCTTCAGGGGCGTTTGCCGCTGCACACGCTGCGCGCCGATATCGACTACGGCTTCACAGAGGCCAATACGACCTACGGCGTAATCGGCGTGAAGGTGTGGATCTATCGCGGCGACATTTACGAGCAGAAGCGCCGCCAGGTTCCGCCGGTTGGGAAGACGGCGTTTTAAGAGCAGTGGTCAGTGATCAGTTATCAGTGGTCAGTGATTCACGCTGCGATTGAGTTTGTGGTTTAGGGGTAAGGCAGTTGCCGGGATCGTCAGTGGCCGTTGATGCGCTAGGAATGGCAACGATAGGCTGACCACTGATCACTGACAACTGACCACTGTTTTGAGGGTTTCGTTATGTTGATGCCGAAGAAAGTGAAGTTCCGGAAGCAGCAGAAGGGCAAGCGCCGCGGCAAAGCGTGGCGCGGTTCGACGCTGTCGTTCGGTGAGTATGGCCTGAAGGTGATGGAGTGCGGTTACATCACCGACCGGCAGATCGAGGCCAGCCGTATCGCGATGACGCGTTTCATCAAGCGCGGCGGCAAGATTTGGCTGCGCCTGTTCCCGGACAAGCCGATTACCAAGAAGCCGGCCGAAGTCCGCATGGGTTCGGGCAAGGGCGCGCTGGATCATTGGGTTGCCGTAGTCAAGCCCGGCAAGATCCTGTTCGAGATGGAAGGCGTGACGCCGGAGTTGGCGGCCGAGGCCATGCGCCTGGCGTCGCACAAGTTGCCGCTCAGGACCAAGTTCGTCATGCGGCCCGGCGCGGAGAAGACGACTGCGAAAGCGGCGGCGGAGTAGGAAAGCAGCGTTTAGCTATTCGCTAATCTGCGGCAGGGAAAGATTCAGGCGACGGCTGGGCTTGTTGGCCGGAGCGGGACAAAGCTAAAGGCTGAGAGCCGATAGCCAGGAGTTTTAAGAAATGGAATTCGCAAAGATTCGCAATTTGAGCGACGACGAGCTCAAGCACCAGGAGAAGACCTCCGCGGAGCAGCTCTTCCGGCTCCGCTTCCAGGTTTCGCTGGGGCAGAACGACGGAGTGAAGAAGCTGCGGCTGCTGCGCAAGGAGATTGCGCAGATCAAGACCGTGGCACGGGAGCGCGAGCTGGGCATTCACGGCGAGACCCAGGAAGCGAAACCGGCCGCCGAAGCCAAGGCAGTAAAGGCGGAAGAGCCCGTTCCGGCAGTGAAAGCCAAGGCGCCGAAGGCGGCAAAGAAAGCCGCCCCGAAAACTGCTGCGGCGGCCAAGACCAAGACAGCGAAAGCGAAGGAGGCCGGCAAATGACGGCGACCGAGAAGACAGCAGCGACGGCAGCGCCAACGGCGACTCCCACCTCGAGACGCAATGAGAAGGTTGGGCAGGTGGTTTCCACCAAGATGCAGAAGACCATTGTGGTCGCGGTGGAGATGCGCAAGGCCCATGCCAAGTACAAGAAGATCATGCGCACGACCAAGAAGTTTTATGCCCACGACGAGCAGAGTTCGGCGCGCATGGGCGATGTGGTGCGGATTCGCGAGACGCGCCCGCTGAGCAAGTTGAAGCGGTGGTCGCTTGAAGAGATTGTGCGGCGGTCGGCGCTGGGCCAGATCGAAGACGCCGTGCTTCCGGGTGAAGCTGTTCCCGCCGAGAAGTAAAGCTGCCAAGAGGAGAAAGATACCATGGCTGTGCAAATGAGAACGATACTCGCGGTGGCCGACAACTCCGGCGCGCGCAAGCTGCAAGTGATTCTGCCGCTGGGTGGCGGGTTGGGCAAGAATGCCGGTCTCGGCGACGTTGTTACCGCCGCGGTCAAGGAATCCTCGCCTGAAGGTACCGTAAAGAAGGGCAAGGTTGTGAAAGCGGTTATCGTCCGCACGCGCCTGGCGCATCGCCGCAAGGACGGAAGCTACATCCGCTTTGACGAGAACGCGGCGGTGGTGATCACCGACGATCATGAGCCAGTGGGCACGCGCGTCTTCGGACCCGTGGCCCGCGAACTGCGCGAGAAGAAGTTTTTGAAGATTGTGTCTTTAGCGCCTGAGGTTGTTTAGGCGGATGCAAGTTCACAGTTCGTAGCTCGCAGTTCACAGGAACTAAGCGACGAACTGAGAACTAAGAACTACGAACTGTTTCGGAGAAACGAATGCCGAGTTTGATGATTCATCGCAACGATACGGTCAAGGTGCTAGCCGGCACGGACCGGGGCAAGACGGGCCGTGTGCTGCGTGTCTTCCCCGACAAGGGCACGGTGCTGGTGGAGCATGTGCGCGTGGTCAAGAAGACGGTCTCGAGCAAGCGCGGCCAGCGGACCAAGGGCGGTATCGCCGAGCAGGAGTCGCCGATCAGCGTGTCGAACGTTGTGCTGATCTGCCCCAGTTGTGGCGACGCGCGCGTGGGCCACAGGGTTGAAGGCGACACGCGCCTGCGGATTTGCAAGAAGTGCGGGCAGGAACTGCCCACGAAGAAATAGTGGTCAGTGATCAGTTGTCAGTGGTCAGTGACGCGTACTGTGCGGGCTTCTGAGTGTTTCGCTGAGAGGTCTGCCGAAGAGAAAGAAATTGCGGTTGGCAGCAGAAACTGACCACTGATCACTGACAACTGATCACTGGTTTTGAGTCCCTTCCGAAACGGTATACGGTCACTGCGGTGACCAATCCGAGAGCCGGAAGAAAGAGAGCAGAGAGATGGCGGCAAGATTGAAAGAGAAGTACCACAAGGAGATCAAGCAGGCGCTCCAGAAGGAGCTCGGGCTTGAGAACCACATGGCGGTGCCACAGCTCAAGAAGATCGTGATCAACATGGGCCTGGGCGAAGCCACACAGAACTCCAAGCTGCTGGATCCGCTGGTAGCCGACTTGGCGCACATCGCCGGCCAGAAGCCGGTGACCACGAAGGCGAAGAAGTCGATTGCGGCCTTCAAGGTGCGCGAAGGCAATGCCATCGGCGCCATGGTCACGCTACGTGCCGACAAGGCGTACGAGTTTCTCGATCGCCTGGTCTCGGTCGCCCTGCCGCGCGTGCGCGACTTTCGCGGCGTGTCGACCAAAAGTTTTGACGGGCGCGGCAATTACACGCTCGGCCTGCGCGACCAGTTGATCTTTCCGGAGATCGACTACGCGAAGGTGGAAAAGCTGAAGGGCATGAACATCACGATTGTGACCACGGCGAAGGACGACAACCAGGCGCGTGCGCTGCTCAAGCATTTCGGCATGCCCTTCCGCCAGGGCGCGTAGGGACAGCTTCTAGCTGCTAGCTTCTAGCCTCTGGCTTGATTGAGGTGGAACGGGCGACGGAGGCAAAACAAATTTGGATTCGGTCCAGTGGGATAAGAAGTGAATTTCCACGGACGGAGCTGGAAGCTAGCAGTTAGAAGCTGGTAGCTGTTTTTGAGGGATTTATGGCAACTACTGCAAAAAGAGTGAAGGACGCGCGGAAGCCGAAGTTCTCGAGCCGCAAGCACAATCGCTGCCAACTCTGCGGGCGGCCGCGGGGTTTCCTGCGCAAGTTCGGCATCTGCCGTTTGTGTTTCCGGTCGCTGGCGCTAAAAGGCGAGATTCCCGGCGTCAACAAGTCGAGCTGGTAGCAAGACAGTTGTCAGTGGACAGTGATCAGTGGTCAGTTCGTTTGTGCAGCTACTGGCCGCTGAGTCAATTCGGAGCAAGATTGACTGAACACTGAACACTGATCACTGATCACTGATCACTGATCACTGTGGTAAGCATTCCCGCAGGTTCCCGACGGATGAGCGGCGGGCGAACGGGGGATGAAGGAGAAGGAATGAGTCTGACCGATCCAGTAGCAGATTTTCTGGCGCGTATTCGGAATGCGATCCGGGCGCGTCATCAGAAGCTCGATGTACCAGCCTCGAAACTGAAGGCCGAGATTGCCCGCATCCTCAAGGAAGAGGGCTACATCTCGAACTACAAGGTCCAGGAAGAGGAAGGCAAGCTGGTGCTGCGCGTGTATCTGAAGTACGGCGGCACGGAAGCGGCCATTCGCGACCTGGCGCGCATCTCGCGCCCCGGCTGCCGTGTATATGTTGGCCGTGACGAGATCAAGCGCGTGCAGGGCGGGCTGGGTATTGCAATTTTGACCACGCCCAAGGGCGTAATGACGGGCCGTCAGGCGCGCCGCGAAGGCGTAGGCGGCGAGTTGCTGTGTGAGGTTTGGTAGAGAAAGTGATGAGTGGTTAGTGGTCAGTTCCGTTGTGCTGGATGGAGCCGCTGAGATAGTCGCGCAGTTCTTACTAATCACTATTCACTAACCGCTGTTTTTCGGGCTGCAGTGGAACGCGGGGGCGGAAGCGCTCTTGCGGGACTCGCAAGCCAAGAAGGAATTTGAAGAATGTCGCGCATTGGAAAGAAACCGATCCCGCTGCCTGCGGGCGTGAAGTACACGGTTGAAGGCAACACTGTATTGGTGGAAGGCCCCAAGGGCAAGGTTACGGCGCTGATCGCCGACGGCATCACGCTGAAGACGAAGGATGGAATCCTGGAGATTGAGCGCGCGAGCGAGGATAAGGCCGCCGTGCACGGATTGACGCGCGCCCTGGTAAACAACGCGGTGCAGGGCGTGACCAAGGGATGGACCCGGGACTTGGACATTGTAGGCATCGGCTATCGCGCCGAGTTGAAGGGCAAGGGCACAGTGGTGTTTACGCTGGGCTACTCGCATGCCATCGAGTTTCCGCTGCCGACGGGCATTGAAGTGGCCATCGATCCCAAACAGACGCACGTGACCGTCTCCGGCGTGGATCGGCAGAAGGTGGGCCAGGTGGCGGCTGACATGCGGTCGTTGCGCAAGCCGGATCCGTACAAGAACAAGGGCGTGCGCTATTCGAACGAACGGCTGAAGAAGAAGGCCGGCAAGACCGGAGCGAAGTAAGGCAGTTGTCAGAGAACAGAGATCAGAGATCAGTCAAACGCGGATGTAGCGAGGTAGCGCTGAACTCTGACCCCTGATCTCTGATCTCTGAAAATCCGAACGGGGCCGCGAGGCGGTTCCGCTGATAGGTGAGAGAAGACGATGATTACGCAGACCAAGAGAAACGAGATTCGCCAGCGCATCCACTCGCGCATCCGCGAGAAGCTTTCGGGGACGACGGAGCGGCCGCGGCTGAACGTGTACCGCTCGCTCAACCATGTTTACGCGCAGGTGATCGACGACCAGAAGGGCGAGACGCTGGTCTCGGCCTCGACGCTCCAGGCAAAGTCGAAGACCGGCGGCAACGTAGCGGCAGCCAAGGAGATCGGCAAGGCGATCGCGGAGCAGGCTGTGGCCAAGGGCATCAAGAAGGTGGTCTTCGATCGCGGTGGCTATCTGTATCACGGCCGCGTGAAGGCGCTCGCCGATGCGGCGCGCGAAGCGGGACTGGAATTCTAAAAGCAGCTCCTAGCTGCTAGCTTCTAGCTGCTAGCTGACTGTGCGAAGTTGACGAACTCTGGTCCGAGCGGGATGGGCTAGAGGCTAGAAGCTAGTAGCTCAAAAGGACAGCAATGACAATGTTGATGAAGAAACTCGATGCCAACCAGTACAACCTGAAGGATCAGGTGGTGTCCATCAATCGCGTCACCAAGGTGGTGAAGGGCGGCAAGAACATGTCGTTTGCCGCGTTGGTGGTGGTGGGCGACGCCGCTTCAGGCGTGGTGGGGTACGGATCGGGCAAGGCCAAAGAGGTTCCCATGGCGATTCGCAAGGGAATCGAGTCGGCCAAGAAGAACCTGGTGAGGGTGAACCTGACCGCGACCACGATTCCGCACCAGGTACTGGGCCGCTACGGCTCGGGCCAGGTGCTGCTGAAGCCGGCGCCGGAAGGCACGGGCGTGATTGCCGGGGGCGCGGTGCGCGCGGTGATGACTTCGGTCGGAGTGCAAAACGTGCTGACCAAGAGCCTCGGCTCGCCAAACCCGCACAACGTGATCAAGGCTACGTTCGACGCGCTGGCGCAGTTGCGCGACCGGGCCGAAGTGGCCACGGCGCGCGGCAAGCAAGTGGAGGATCTGTGATGGCCGAAATCAAGAAGATTCGCATTCAGTACTACCGTTCCAAGATCGCCACGCCCACCAAGCACAAACTGGTGGTGAAGGGGCTGGGCTTTACGCGGCTCAACCAGATTGTGGAGCGCGTGGATAATGAGTCCATTCGCGGCATGGTGAAGGCGATACCGCACCTTGTCCGCATTCTTGAAAACTAGTTCACAGTTCGTAGTTCACAGTTCACGGAGCGCATCGGCAAATCGATCTGTGAACTAAGAACTAGGAACTACGAACTGAAGAGACGCGAGTCGGCTGGATCAACACGGCCATCCGGCGTTATAGCGAGGAGATTATGGCAAAGAACTTATCGAATTTGCGCGCGCCACGGAAGGCCAACACCGGGCGCAAGCGTGTGGGCCGGGGCATGGGATCCGGCATGGGCAAGACCTCGACCCGCGGCCACAAGGGCCAGGGATCGCGAACCGGCTCGAGCCTGATGCGCGGCTTTGAGGGCGGCCAGATGCCGCTGCACCGCCGCCTCCCCAAGCGCGGATTTACCAACATCTTCCGCACCGAATACACGGTTGTGAACCTGGACCGGATTGCGGAGCTGGGCGTGGCCGAGATCGGCCTCGACGATTACCGCAAGCTGGGGCTGGCCTCGAGCAAGAAGGCGCTGATCAAGATCCTGGGTTCGGGTGAGCTAACGACCGCAGTCACAATCCACGCGCACAAGTTTTCCAAGTCGGCGGCGGAAAAGATCGAGAAAGCCGGCGGCAAGGCCGTGGTTCTGGGCGGAGAAGCGGCTCCGGCGGCGGCGTAGTTTCCAGTGATCAGTGTTCAGTCGATTAGGTACCGCACGAGCGCCACGCATCACCCGGATGGGTCTGATCACTGACCACTGACCACTGACCACTGATCACTGTTCTGTGACGTAACGCACGTCCGCGGTTCCCTCGGGTTCGGTAGTCTGAGAACACCAGGGAACGCCGGGTAAGATGGGATTAAAGCACGACCCAAAGTACGAATTGACCGGCGCGACAAGGGGCGCCTGAAGCGGATAACCCGACATGCTTGAGAAATTTCTCAATATCTTCCGGATTCCCGACCTGCGCAAGCGGGTGCTTTTCACCCTGGGCATTTTGGCTGTCTACCGTCTGGGCGCGTGGATACCCACGCCCGGCGTGAACTCGAACCAGCTTGAAATCATGTTTAACCAGCAGACCGGCTCCATGTTCGGCCTGATGGACCTGTTCAGCGGCGGCACATTGCGCCGCATGACGATCTTCGCGCTGGGCATTATGCCCTACATTACCGCGTCGATCATCTTCCAGCTTTTGACCGTGGTGTACGAGCCGCTGGCGCGCATTCAGAAGGAAGGCGAACTGGGCCGGCGCAAGATCACGCAGTGGACGCGCTACATGACGGTGGTTCTGGGCGCGTTGCAGTCGATCGGCATCGCAGCCATTCTCACCAAGCAGGGACTGGTGCTGTATCCGGGCCCGAGCTTCATTCTGCTCACCGTAGTCACGCTCACGGCAGGAACTGCCTTCATCATGTGGCTGGGCGAGCAGATTACCGATCGCGGCATCGGCAATGGCATGAGCCTGCTGATTTTTACCGGCATTGTGGCCGGCCTGCCCCGCGGCGTGATCGACCTGGTGCAGAAGGTGCAGACCGAAGCCTGGGGACCGATGTCCTTCGTGGTGGCGCTGCTGCTGGTGGCCGGCATGGCCGCAGTGGTGGGCTTCATCGTCTTTGTGGAGCGCAGCGAGCGGCGCATTCCCATCCAAAGCGCGCGGCGCATTGTGGGCCGGCGCATGATGGGCGGCCAGTCCAGCCACCTGCCGCTGAAGGTGAACTCCGGCGGCGTGATGCCGATCATCTTTGCCAGTTCCATTCTCTCGGCGCCTTTGCTCTTCGGCCAGGTGGATTGGGTGCAGAACAACCGTTTCCTGCAGCCCCTCCTGCTGGCGCTTACACCGGGCTATCCGTGGTATGAGCTGTTGAACATCCTGGCGATCATCTTTTTTGCGTATTTCTACGTGTCGATCGTGATGCGTCCGGACGACATTGCCGATAACTTTCGCAAGTCGGGATCGTTCATTCCCGGCATTCGGCCGGGCAAGCGTACCAGCGACTTTATCAACGACATCCTGACGCGCATTACGCTGGTCGGCGCGCTTTATCTGATCGTGGTCCAGATGATCCCGACCTTCCTCTTATCGGGCATCCGTTTTGACAAGATTTTTCTTATCGGGAGGTTTTTCGAGAATCTTCCTAACTGGATGATTCACGGAATGAACGTGAACTTCTACTTTGGCGGCACCTCTCTGCTCATCGTGGTGGGTGTGGCCATGGATACGGTCAACCAGATCGAATCGCAGCTGATCATGCGTCACTATGACGGCTTTTCCCCTCGTTCCGGTCGCATACGCGGAAGGAAAACCTGGTAATGTCTTCGTCAGTTTCATCTGGGGTTTCAATGCAGAGTGGCCGGGACACGGAAACGAAAACCGTACCCGGCCCGATTCTTTTGCTGGGGGCTCCCGGCGTGGGCAAGGGAACCCAGGCCAAGGAGCTGGTCAAGATCTGGAACATTCCCCAGATCTCGACCGGCGACCTGCTGCGGGCCAACGTGGCTAAGGGTACCAAGCTGGGCATGATCGCCAAGCAAATCATGGGCCGGGGCGAGCTGGTGCCGGATTCTCTGGTCAATGAGATGGTGGCGCTGCGGCTGCTGGAGCCGGATACGGCCACGGGATACATGCTGGACGGATTCCCGCGGACCCTGGTCCAGGCCAACTGGCTGGACGGGCGTCTGGCAGCTCAACCGGAGTCCATGCCGCTGGTTGCCGTCAGCATCCAAGTGAACTATAATCAGTTATTGCGGCGCATTACGGGGCGCCGGAGTTGTCCTGTCTGTCAGACCATCTACAACGTGTATATGCATCCTTCCCAACGGGATGGATTCTGCGATGTAGAAGGTGCAGCGCTGATCCAGCGAGCCGATGACACGGAAGAGGTCTTCAAGGAGCGCATGCGCGCTTATGCGGCCCTCACCGCGCCTGTTGTCGAGCACTACCGGGCTCTGGGACGATTTGCGGAAGTGGATGGAGACCGGCCGATCGCTACGATCGCTGCCGGTATCGTTGCCGCCGTTGAGCGGTTGCGCCATACGGCGTAACCATCAGGGCGGGTTTGTGTGTGAATGGACAGTTGTCAGTGATCAGTGGTCAGTGATCAGTTGAGGAGCGCCGCAACGGCTGCATCAACTTCTCCCCGGCGCTGAAAGGGCAACGCAAAGATCGGGTGTTAGAAATCAGTTTAAGTCGCTGACTATGGTGCGATCGTACTGATCACTGACCACTGATCACTGTGAGCTATGTTGTGGCTGTTGTACTTAAGTCGTCCAACGAGATCGAAAAGATGCGCCGCGCCGGGCAGGTTACGCGCGAGGTGCTGGAACTGGTGCGCAGCAAGGTGAAGCCGGGCGCCACCACGTTCGATCTTGAGAAAGCCGCCGAAGCGCGGTTAAAGGAACTGGGCGTAAAAGCTGCTTTCAAGGGATATCACGGGTATCCCTGCGTGCTGTGCACCTCGGTCAACAGCGAGGTAGTGCATGGCATCCCATCCCCCAAGCGGGTCCTGAAGGAAGGGGACATCGTTTCGGTGGACTTCGGTGTCGTGGTAGACGGCTACTACGGCGACGCGGCGATCACGGTGCCGGTAGGCGCCATTGATGAGAGGGCCGCGCGGCTGCTGAAGACGACCGAAGAGTCGCTCAAGGCAGGCATTGCGGCGGTTCGCCCTGGGGCGACCCTGGGCGATGTGGGATCCGCGGTGCAGAAGGTAGTCGAGGGTCAGGGGTTTTCCGTGGTGCGCGATTTTGTGGGCCACGGCATCGGCGTGCATATGCACGAAGATCCGCAGGTGCCGAACTTTGGCGAAGCGGGTCAGGGCATGAAGCTGAAGACCGGCATGGTGATCGCGATCGAGCCCATGGTGAACGCCGGCAAGCCCGATGTGAGAGTGCTGGACGATGGCTGGACGGCCGTGGCGGCCGATGGCAGCATGAGCGCTCATTTTGAGCAGACGGTTGCGGTGACTGCAACTGGAGTGAGAATTTTGACCGAGTAGCAATACTCAGGTCCAAAACCCAAAGGCGCGTGAGCGCCAGAAGTGGACACTGATTGTCGAAGGAAGATGCGATTGAGGTCATGGCAGTTGTCCTGGAGACGCTGCCCAATGCCATGTTCAAGGTCAAGCTCGAGAACAACCACGAGGTTTTGGCCCATGTCTCGGGAAGGATGCGTAAGAACTTCATCCGGATTCTGCCCGGCGACCGCGTGGCGGTGGAGCTGAGTCCATACGACCTGAATCGCGGCCGAATCGTGTACAGATACAAGTGATCAGTGGTCTGTGATCAGTGATCAGTATTTGGTCGTGCTGATCACTAACCACCGATCGCTGACCACTGTTTTTCAAAAGAAGGGTAACAAAAGCAATGAAGGTCCGGGCATCGGTAAAGAAGATTTGCGTGAAGTGCAAGGTGATTACGCGCAAGGGTGTAGTGCGGGTCATCTGCGAAAACGCAAAGCATAAGCAGCGCCAGGGATAAGCAAGACCTGGCAGGAACGGGAACTTCCCGCCGAGTGTTCAGTGAACAGTGGTCAGTGATCAGAAAAGGCTGAGCGCATCAGCAAAGCGGAACTGATCACTGACAACTGACCACTGATCACTGCGAAGAGGCTAGTTAGCCGGAGTCAAGGCTTGCGATGAACCTCGGAAGGTGCTCCCAAAAACCCGTGCGAACCGGTTGAGGCCGGGGGCACACAACCAAAAGAAGGAACTGAGAATGGCACGTATTGCTGGCGTCGATCTGCCCCGCAACAAGCAGGCAAGGATCGCGCTCACTTACATCTTCGGCATCGGCCAGCCTCGCGCGCTCAAGATTCTGGAAAAGGCGAATGTTGACGCCTTCAAGAAGATCCAGGATCTGGGCGAGGACGAGGTGAACCGCATCCGCCAGGTCATTGAGGACCAAGGGGACGTCGAAGGCGACCTGCGCAAGGACGTCTCGATGCACATCAAGCGCCTCATCGACATTCAGAGCTATCGCGGCCTGCGCCACAGGAAGTCCCTTCCCGTGCGCGGCCAGCGTACCCACACCAATGCCCGCACTCGCAAGGGCCCGCGCAAGGGCACGATTGCCGGCAAGAAGAAAGCGAGCGCGAAGACCTAATGGCGAAACCAGAACAGAAGGCCGAAGCCGGCAAAAAGGGCAAGACCAAAAAGTTCAAGAAGCGCGAGCGCAAGAATGTGCCGTACGGCATTGCGCACATTCAGGCCTCGTTCAACAACACCATCGTCACCATCACCGACCAGATGGGCAACACGCTGAGCTGGAAGAGCTCGGGCTCTCTGGGCTTCCGCGGTTCGCGCAAGGGCACGCCCTTTGCGGCGCAGCAGGCGGCTTCAAACGCTGCCGGCATGGCGCGCGATCATGGCGTGCGCACGGTGGATGTACGCGTCGCCGGTCCGGGTTCGGGCCGCGAATCGGCCATCCGTGCGCTGGCCGCCGCGGGCATCGAAGTCAAGACCATCCGCGACGTGACGCCGGTGCCGCACAACGGTTGCCGTCCGCCGAAGAGACGCCGCGTCTAAGACGCGACAGGGACTAAGGGACTAGGGACTAAGGGACTAGGAAGAAAGCAGCGCGGTTTTAGTCCCTCAGTCCCTCAGCCCCTAAGTCCCTCTTAACAACCGGGCCGGGACGAAGTACGCCCCGTCGTACGTAAACCGGCCGTCATCCGAAGTCAGGAGAAGAAATGGCACGTTATACCGGACCAGTTTGCCGCCTTTGCCGGCGCGAAGGCACCAAGTTATTTTTGAAGGGCACTAAGTGTCTCTCGGACCGCTGCCCGCTGGAGAAGCGCAACTTCCCGCCGGGACAGCACGGCAAGGACCGCAAGGCCAAGATCGTGGGCTACGGCCTGCAACTGCATGAAAAGCAGAAGGCCAAGCGCATGTACTTTACGCTCGAGGGCCAATTCCGCGAATACTACGAGAAGGCCAACCGCGCGCCAGGCGTAACCGGCGAACTGCTGATCCAGCAGCTCGAACGGCGCCTCGACAACGTGGCCTTCCGGCTGGGCTTCGCCATCTCGCGCCGTCAGGCGCGGCAAGTGGTGCGTCACGGGCACGTGACCGTGAACGGCCGCAAGGTGAACATTCCCTCATACCAGGTGAGCGTGGGCGACGAGATCGCCATCCGCGACAGCGCCAAGAAGCTGATCATCGTGGAGCAAGCTACGCAGTACGCTGCGCAGAACCCCGTTCCTGCCTGGCTGGAAGCGAACTTTGAAAACATGTCCGGGCGCGTACTGCAGTTGCCCAAGCGCGCGGACGTCAACCTGCCGATCAACGAACAGTTGATCGTCGAACTGTACAGCAAATAAGTTGTCAGTGATCAGTGGTCAGTGATCAGTCGCATCCTGCTCAGTTCAGCAGAATAGATTGAGATCCGGCCATTGGTCACAGGCGCCGATTCCACAGTGACCAGAACGAATGGGATCAGCCGATTGTGCTTGCACAAGCACGAAAAACTGACCACTGACCACTGATCACTGATCACTGACGAAGGAGAACTTGCGCGGCCGCCGCAAAATGCATCGCGACGTACACGCCGCGCGGGAAAAGAGAGATAAGTATGTTGTGGAGAGGATTCCAAAAACCGAAGCGCCTTGCGGTCGATGCCGAGACGCTTACAGACACTTTCGGAAAGTTCAGCGCCCAGCCTTTTGAGCGGGGCTTTGGCACCACCATTGGCAACGCCCTGCGCCGCACGCTGCTCAGTTCGATTGAAGGCGCTGCCGTCACCGCCGTCCGTATCGAAGGTGTGCTGCACGAGTTCCAGTCCATCACCGGCGTGGTTGAAGACGCGACCGATATCATTCTCAACCTCAAGCAGATTCCCTTCAAGCTTGCGGGCGAAGGCCCCAAGGCGCTCTATCTGCGCTCCGACCAGCCGGGCGTCGTCACCAGCGGCATGATCGAGGCCGACGGCGACGTCGAGATCCTCGACAAGAATATCTACATCGCCACGCTCTCTGAAGGCGGCAAGCTCGACATGGAGATGCGCCTCAAGCGCGGCCGCGGCTACGTCTCGGCCGACAAGAACTTCGACGCTGATCTCGGACTCGGATTCATTCCCGTGGATTCCGTGCACTCGCCGGTGCGCCGCGTCAATTATGTCGTTGATGCAGCCCGCCTCGGCCAGATCACCGACTATGACAAGCTGACTCTCGAGGTGTGGACCAACGGAGCCGTGCTGCCCGCCGATGCTATCGGGCTGGCCGCCAAGCTGCTCAAGGACCACATGAACATCTTCATCAACTTCGAGGAAGAGATCGAGGCGGAAGCGCGCGGCGAAGAAGGCCGCATGCTGCTGCGCAACGATAACCTCAATCGGAGTGTCGAGGAGCTCGAACTTTCGGTCCGTAGTTATAACTGCCTGAAGAACGCCAACATTCAGACCATTGGCGAGCTGGTGCAGAAGACCGAAGCCGAGATGCTCAAGACCAAGAACTTCGGCCGCAAGAGCCTGAACGAGATCAAGGAAATCCTGGCGCAGATGGGTCTGTCGCTGGGCATGAAGATCGACGAGCAGGGCAACGCGGTGCCTGGGCCCACCAGCATTCCGCCGCAGACCGCGCTGGCCGCGGGCTTTGGCCATTACGACGAGGAAGAAGAGCCGCTCGACTCGGTGGATCTACAGTTGCCTACCGAGACGGAGAATTTCTAAAAACAGTTGTTAGTTATCAGTTGTCAGTGCGACCGCGGCAACGCATTCAAATCTGAAAACTGGTAACTGACAACTGATAACTTGCAACGATATCTGTACTGAGAGAGATTTCACATGCGCCATCGCAATGCAGGATTCAAGCTCGGACGCAATACCAGTCATCGCAATGCACTCTTGCGCAATCTGACTACGTCCGTTATCGAAGAAGATCGCGTGGAGACTACCGTGGCCAAGGCCAAGGCGGTTCGTCCGCACGTGGAAAAGATGATCACCCTGGGCAAGAAGGGCGATCTGCACTCGCGCCGCCAGGCGCACTCCTTCCTCCGCACCGACGATGCCGTCAAGCGGCTCTTTGATGTCGTGGCTCCGCGCTACGGCGACCGCAACGGCGGCTATCTGCGGATCGTTCGCACCGGCTTCCAGCAGGGCGACGGCGCCGAAAAGGCGTTCATCGAATTGCTGGGCGCGGAAAAACAGCTCGAAGTGAAGCGCCAGAAGCGCGCCGACCTGAAGGCCAAGAAGAGGGATGAGCTCGAAAAGCAGCTCGAAGAGCAGAAGAAGGAAGCAGCAGAAGAACCCAAGGGCGGCGAAGAGGCCGCGTAAGCAGCGGCAGTCCGGTCAACTTCACCGATCCGCACGAATATCACGCGGGCACATCCCAAATGGGAGATGCCCGCGTTTGTTTTCTGGAGCGATCTGCGCGGCGGCTTACGCTCATGCGGAAGGGGCAGCTTGTGGACTTCCTACGTACATTGCGGTCCGGAGCGCGGCGAAAGTGCGCGCGGACCCCAGATTTAGCGGGCTGGTTGTGTGTGCCGGAAGGCCCCCAGGTACAGCCATGCCATTCCGATCATGGCAGTGGCGCCGCAACAATCCAGCAGCACGTCATAAGGAGAACCGGTGCGATTGGGCAGGAAGGTCTGGTGCCACTCATCCCAACTGGCTACCAGCGCCGTCCCGAGCAGCGCCAGTCCTGCCTGGGAAAGAAACTGCGAGTGAAACTGCGTGCGAGGCAAAGTCATGCGCCAGGCGCGCAGCCATACCAATCCCAGCGCTCCGTAACCCAGGAAGTGGCCGGACTTGCGAAGCACGTGATGGACCAGATCCCATGTGGCATCGCTCAACTGGCCGAAGAACAGTTGCACAAGCCAGCGCAAGGGATGCGAGGTGCGGTCGCTGCCAAAGGCCGGCGTCGACTCGACGGTAATGACGGCAATGCCAACGGCCACCGGCAACCATGCGCTGATCCAGAAGAGGAGCCCGCGCCGGTTACTCGACATGGTAGTTGGGAGCCTCGCGCGTGATGATCACGTCGTGCACGTGACTCTCGCGCAACCCGGCGCCGGAGATGCGCACAAATTTCGCTTTCTCACGCAGCTCTGCGATGGTACCGCACCCCAGGTAGCCCATGCCGGAGCGGAGACCGCCGACCAACTGGAAGACCATGGCCTCAAGCGGTCCACGATAGGGAACGCGCCCTTCAATACCTTCGGGAACGAACTTGGCGAGGCGGTTCTCATTGGCGCGCTCGCGCTGCACCACGTCCCCGGCTTCGCTGTTGGGACCCCCCAGATCGGATGAACCCTGGAAGTAGCGCTCGCCCGAGCCCTGGCTCATGGCGGTCAGCGATCCCATGCCGCGATAGGTCTTGAAACTGCGCCCTTGATAGAGAATGGTTTCGCCAGGGCTCTCGTCCACGCCCGCGAAGAGCGAGCCAATCATCACCGAGCTTGCGCCGGCGGCAATGGCCTTGGTGATTTCGCCGGAGTACTTGATGCCGCCGTCAGCAATCACCGGAATGCCGTGCTTGAGTGCGGCGCGGTAAGCTTCGGCAATGGCGGTTATCTGCGGCATGCCAGCGCCGGTGACCATGCGCGTTGTACAGATCGATCCCGGACCGATGCCAACTTTGATGGCGTCGGCGCCCGCATCGATGAGCGCCATTGCGCCATCGTAGGTGGCCACGTTGCCGGCCAGCAGAGCCACGTCGCCGAAGCGCTTCTTCACCTCGCGCACCGCATCGAGCACGCGCGAGGAGTGGCCATGCGCCGAATCAATGGCCAGGGCGTCTACGCGGTTGCGCACCAACTCCGCCGCGCGCTCCAGAAAATCGCCGGTAGCTCCGATGGCTGCGCCCACGCGCAGCCGGCCCTGATCGTCCTTGCTGGCGTTGGGGTACTTCAATTTCTTCTGGATGTCCTTGACCGTGATCAGGCCCTTCAATTCGTACTGGTCGTTCACCACCAGCAGTTTTTCCACGCGGTGCTTGTGCAGGATCAGCTCGGCTTCTTCAAGCGTGGTGCCCACGGGCACGGTGATCAGATTTTCCCTGGTCATCACGTCGCCCACGGGAATCTCGGTGCGCGTTTCAAAACGCAGATCGCGATTGGTGAGGATGCCCACCAGGCGCTTGCCCTGCGTGACGGGCACGCCGGAGATGCGGTAGCGCCGCATGATTTCGAGCGCATCGCCGATAGTTTTCTCCGGGCCGATAGTGACGGGATCGACGATCATGCCGCTCTCCGAGCGTTTCACCTTGTCGATTTCCCCGGCCTGGTCGGCAATGGAGAGATTGCGGTGCACAATGCCGATGCCGCCCTGCTGCGCCATGGCGATGGCCATGCGCGACTCGGTCACCGTATCCATAGCCGAGGAAATCAGCGGGGTGTTGAGCGTAATCCCGTGTGTCAATTGGGTTTGCGTGCTCACATGCGCGGGCACCACCTCGCTGTAGGCGGGCACCAGCAGGACATCGTCGAAGGTCAGGGCTTCAGGAAGATTATCGGGCAGCATAATGTGTGAATGCTCCTGGCGAACCAGGGACTCATGTTCCCGGCTGGCAGGAGCTTCACACTATTGTAGCGGAGGCGGCGCACGGTCTCTCAACAGCGGCCCTTCCCAGGAACTGGCATATTGCGGGGTTCAGGCGATCAGATGAATGGCACGGGATCCGCCAGTCACTGCAGCGGTGACCATGTGCCGGTCAAAGGTAGCGAGCTTTCCGCCGTGTGCGTCAGCAAGGGCAAGCAGGTAGCTGTCAGTGATCTGCGCGGAGTTGAGCAAGCGGGTTGTGTCCACCTTCGCGGCGTCGAATAGACTTATGTCGTCCGGCCAGAATTCGCGCCCGCCCAGCGCTAGAAACAGCGACATCAGCTCGGCCACGGCGGCGGGGTTTCCAGGCGAACTGGGGTAACGGGAGTTCCCAACGATGCGGAGCACGCCATTTTCCGTGAGCGGGCAGGTCGCCCAGGCGCGGCGTCCCGTGCGCGCAAACCAATCGTGGGCGCGATCATGCTGAACGTGAGTTGGGTCGATCAGCGCGATCAGAACGTTCACATCCAGCAGGTAGCGTGTCACTCGAGTTCTTCCTGAAGCTGGCGCACCAGTTCGGAGGTCACGCGCGGAGCGCCAGGACGCACCGCAAGCAGGGGCACGCCGTTGCGCGTGGCGCGGCGGGCCGACGCGGGGCGCATGGCGTTGCGGGCCAGCGTGCTGATCACCTCGCCTACGCTTTTCCCCTCGGTTGCGGCCATCTCTTTGGCGGCGGCCAGAATATCGTCGTCGATGGCGAGTGTCGTGCGCATCAGAACCCCCACAGCATCAAACATCAATCATCATACATCAGATCTGAAGGCGGTGCAGCGATTTGAGCCGTCGGTCCTATGGGATAATATATGTTACTATCAAAAGGATGCTCGAACTCCGGGAATATCGCGGCCGGGATGGGCGCTGCCTACTCGGCGAATGGTTCGATCGTCTCAACTCCGAGGCTGCCCGGCGGGTGACGACGGCCCTGTACCGCCTCGGGTTGGGCAACTTTTCCAATGTAAAGGGCGTTGGCAGCGGGGTTTTTGAATGTCGCATCGACTTCGGGCCGGGTTACCGCGTGTACTTCGGGAAAGACGGTGAGCAGATTGTGATTCTGCTCTGTGGCGGAACAAAGCAGCGCCAGCAGAACGATATTGCGATGGCGAAGGAATACTGGCTCGATTACAAGCGGCAAAAGAGGAGCGAACCATGGCGTTGACTCGGGATTTTCGGGAAACGGTGCAGGCGCGCGTGCAGCGGGACGAGAAATTTCGCCGCGGATTGATGCGCGACGCAATCGAGGCACTGCTGGCAGGAGAGAATGCGCTAGGGCGCGAGATTCTGCGCGATTTTATCAACGCGACGGTGGGTTTTCCAACGCTTGCGGATAAGACCGGCATTCATGTGAAGACGCTGCACCAGATGTTCGGTCCGAAGGGGAATCCGACGGCGACGAATCTGTTCAACATCATCGCCTGTTTGCAAGAACAGGAAGGCGTGCGGCTGCGGGTGGTGGCGTGAGGTCGACTCGGTCAAGTCCTCTCTGATTCAGAGTAGGATGTCAGGAGAGGAAGCACGACCGTGCATATTGGAATAAATCAACGTCGAAAGGCGAGTCGGAAAGCTATCCCCTGGCGTGACAATTCTTCATTTGTCGCGACGTTCTATGCAATATTGACCGCGATGGTCGGTGCGATTCTGGCGTTAGCAATCGGGGATCCGAAAATAGAAAGGAACTGGTATTGGCCAGTTGGACTCCTCGCGCTTTCTATGGTTTCTTTCATTTGGGGGCTAGAAAAATGCGGCGAGGCGATGGATGAGGACGATGTCGATAAGTATCTTGCGTGGCTCTTAGCCTACAATCTCGGAAGCGTCGCTATGTTCTTCGGCTTAGCAACTTATATCGGGCTACACTATTGGCCAGCGGTAGATCAGCCGAATAATCAGGCGGGATTAACGCGAATCATCGCGATGCTCGCCGCAGCAATAGTCGTTTCTCAAAAGTGGTGGATAGACATCTGGTTTCTTCTCCGCGCAAACCAAGTTGAGTATGAAGCATATCGTGAGGAGCTGCTTGGCGATCGTAAGCCGGAGAAAGAATTGGATTGGCTAATGCGGCTGCATGGCTTCTTCCGGCGGTTCCAGAACAAGAAAGAAGAAAGAAAATCTCATGCCTGACACCGAGAGTTTTACACGGCTAAAGCCGTCGCCGATCCACGGAATAGGTGTGTTCGCGATACGCGATATACCGAAGGGCACGAATATCTTCAAGGACGACCGTTCAGAGATGGTTTGGGTGGATCAGACCGAAGTTCAGGGGAAGAGCGGAGAAATTAGAAGACTCTACGACGACTTCTGCGTGCTGAACAATGGGAAATACGGGTGCCCAAACGGATTTAACAACTTAACAGTGGCCTGGTATATCAATGAGCCTCTTGAAGGCCACGAGCCGAATGTTGAATGTAGCGGCGATTATGACTTCTTTGCGGCGAGGGACATTGAGGCGGGAGAAGAGCTTACTGTCGACTATTCTGCATACAGCGAAACACCCTAGTGAATGCCACGTCATGCCGAACCTTTTAAGAAGCGGAACAACGCTACGCCACTCAACTAGCTGGAGCCGTTTCATTCCGTGACCTAGTGAACATCTACCAGTTCAAGCGCGCCGGGCGGGTTGCCATCCTCTTCGAGGCACAGGGAGATGACCTCGCGTACGCGCCTCATTAGGGTGTCGAGGCTTTTGGCTTGCGTGTGGCATCCGCGAAGAGCGGGGACGGTAGCAACGAGATAGCCGCTCTCATCTTTTTCGATCACGACAGTGAATTGTCTGCTGGGCCTCATGCGCTACCTCGCGTACTTACTTTATCACGATGTTCAAATGTGATTCGGAGTCGAAGGATGACAGATCGCAGCTTAGGATGCTCTGCTTACTTCTTCAGCGGCTTGCGTGCGAAGTAGTAGAGCGAGTACGCAAGCAGCGCGAAGGCCACCACCGAGACCCATGGGTTGTAGAGGAACGTGTGCGGCCAGCCGATGGGGTTGGGCTTGTGGAAGGAGATCTCGTAGCCCTGGAGGCCGACGCCGAGAAGGCCTATGATGCCGCCGGCGGCGATTAATCCCGAAGCGTAAAGCGAGCCGGGCGAAACGTCGGAGTCGGTCTCTTCGGAGTTGCCGGCGCGCTTGGCGGACCAATCGACCAGCGCGCGCACCACTCCGCCCGTGAAGATGGCGAGCGTGGTTCCGATGGAGAGATAGGCGCCCACGGCGAGCGAGAGCGAACGGACGCCGAGCAGTTCGATGGCGATGACGAGAAAGACGCCGAGCATGACCAGTCCCCAGGGCAGCTTCTGGGTGAGGATGCCGTTGATGACCGTGGCCATCAGTTGCGCCTGCGGGGCGGCGGCGTTTTCACTGCCGATGCCGGGAATCCAGCGCACTTCAATGCGGCCCGTGGCGGGCGAATAGAGATACTTGCCGTTGGCCAGCTCCGAGGAGCCGATGGCGTTGAGCACAACGTACTCGCTCTTCTGGTGGATGGTGGTGGAATTGTCCGCGGCGGTGACAGGGAATTGGTCGATGAGGCCGTGGACGTCGCGCTGAATCTCCACGCCGGGATGCGAAGCGTTGATGTCCCAAACCTGCGGGGCGGCGCGGAAGGTCTGCAGGCTCTGGTTCATGAGCTGGAGCGTGAAACCGATGGCGATGGTGGAGACGGCGATGCCGATGAGAAAGGCGAAGCGCTGCAACTTCGGCGTGGAGCCGACGAGGAAGCCGGTCTTCAAGTCCTGCGAGGTGTCGCCCGCCTCGGCGGAGGCGATGCAGACCACGCCGCCAATGGTGATGGCGAGCGCGCCAAAGGCCGGAGCGGTCCAGCCGCTGACGAGAAAGATGGCCGAGGTGGCCATGAGCGTGGCGATGGTCATGCCGGAGATGGGATTGGCTGAGCTGCCGATCAGTCCCACGATGCGCGAGCTGACCGTGACGAAGAGGAACCCGAAGGCGACCACGAGAATCGATGCGGCAAGGTTGGCGAACAGACCCACCTGCGCTCCGGGCACCGGCTTGAACTCGAGAAAGAAGAACATGAGGATGACGAGCACGGCGGAGCCGATGATGGCGGTGCTCATATGCAGGTCGCGCTCGGTGCGAAGGGGTTCCGCCGCGGCAGTGGAACGATGGCGCATTTGCGCAAAGCCGGAGCGCAGCGCGCCGACGATGGTGGGCAGGGTTTTGAAAAGCGTGATGAGGCCGGCTGCGGCTACCGCGCCTGCGCCCATGGGACGAATGTAGGTGATCCACAGGTCGCTGGGGCCCATCTGGGCAATGGGCACGGTGCCGGGATAGATGGGATGCGGCAGATCCTTGCCGAAGAAATAGATCAGCGGCATGAGGACGAGCCAGGAGAAGACGCCGCCGGCGAACATGGTGCCCGCGGTGCGCGCGCCGATGATGTAGCCTACGCCGAGATATTCGGGCGTGGCGTCAGCCTTGATGGACGCGCCTTTAAGGACGTGTTGTATGCCGAGGTCGGGCTGATACTCGGGCGTACTGGGCCAGACGCCGAAGAGGTATCTGTTCTGGAAGAAGGTATAGAGCGCGCCCAGGCCAAGTCCGAAGAAGACGCGGCTGGCGAACCCGCCGCCTTTGGCGCCGGCCATGAGCACGTCGGCGCACGCAGTGCCTTCAGGGAATTTCAAATTGCCGTGCTCCTCGACAATGAGCGGGCGCCGCAGCGGCACCATGAACAGCACGCCGAGATAGCCGCCGATGAGCGCCAGCATGAAGATGCGGGAATATTCGAGATCGAAGCCGAGGAAGATGAGCGCGGGGAGTGTGAAGATGACGCCCGCGGCAATGGACTGGCCGGCATTGCCCGCCGTCTGGACGATGACGCACTCCAGAATCGAGACTTTGCCCTTGACGCGTAGAAAACTGATGGAGATGACCGCGATGGGAATGGATGCGGCCACGGTGAGGCCCGCGCGAAGTCCAACATAGACTGTTACGGCGCCAAAGATGAGGCCAAAAAGCGAGCCTAACAGGACGGCGCGGAACGTGAATTCCGGCGGATTCTGGTCGGCGGGAACAAAGGGCTGAAATTCGGGCACGATAGCCTCCGGACGATGGCAACCAAAGTTCTTGAGAAATCCCTGAAAAGGGAGTGTATCAATACAGGGAGCAAGGGAGCGAGGGAGCGGCAAGGCCAGGGACCAGTGACGTAGGGACTATTGACCTCGGACCGGCGCGGCAACGGCTTTCCACTTGGCGAAGATGAGGCCGCGCGGATAGGGTATTGAACATCGCTCGAATCGTTACGGACGGAGAGCCAAATGATCAAACTGCCTTCTGCTTTGGCGCGGTTCCAGAATTCTCGTGTTCTGCGTAGTTCCGTGAAAGCTGGCAATTTCTTAAAGGAAACGCCACATGGCATCCAGGTTCCCTCGTTCAGTAAATCGGGAGCCGCTGCGGCGCCGCAAAAACGCATGCTTTCGCTCGACGTGCTGCGCGGGCTCACCATCGCATTCATGATTATGGTGAACAACTCCCTCGCCGGCGCGTGGAAACAAATGGAGCACGCCGATTGGAACGGATTCACGGCCACCGATCTCGTCTTTCCCACGTTTCTCTTCGTAGTTGGTGTGTCGATCGTCTTTTCCACCGAGGCGCGACTGCGGCGCGGCGACTCGCGCAAGAAACTTGCAATCCATGCCGTGCGACGCGCGGCCATTATCTTTTTCCTGGGAGTATTCATCAACGGCTTCCCCCACTTCCACCTCCAGCACTGGCGCATCTACGGCGTCTTGCAGCGCATCGCCGTCTGCTATCTGGTCGTAGCTCTCCTTTATCTGTGGGACCGTCGCGTGTGGACAAAGGTAGTGCTCCTCGCATGTCTTCTCATTGGCTACTGGGTGCTAGTGCGGTGGGTTCCGGTGCCGGGAGCGGGCGTGCCCGGCCGCGACGTCACTTTTCTCGACAAGGACCAGAACATTGTGGCGTGGCTCGATCGCCAGATCATGCCCGGCCATCTTTACGAAGAGTCTACCGATCAGAACCCTAGCAATCCCCACAACACGCGCGATCCCGAGGGGTTGCTGAGCGATCTTCCCGCTATCGGGACGGCGCTGCTGGGCCTGCTTACGGGCCTATGGCTCAACATGTGGCTGCCCACAAAGATCAAAACGCTGGGCCTGTTTGGCGGCGCGGCGGCACTTCTTGCCATGGGATGTGTCTGGTCCCACTGGTTCCCGCTTAACAAAAAAATGTGGACCAGTTCCTATGTTCTGGTGGCGGCAGGGTGTTCGCTGCTCTTGCTCACGCTCCTCTATTGGGCGATGGAGCAGCGCGGCTGGGGCCAGAAAGGCTGGAGCAAAGCGCTGGCGTGGCCGTGGCTGGTCTTCGGTTCGAACGCCATTGTGGCCTACGTGATCAGCGATGAGATTTACGTGCTCCTCGTGCAGGTTCACTTCACCGATGCCGGGAAGCCGTCGAATCCGCTTCGCTATGTGCTCCGGCACGTTTTCATGCAAATCCCCGATCCCGGATGGAGATCGTTTGCCTACTCGGTGGTCTACACGGCGGTTTGCTTCCTGCCGGTGTGGCTGCTCTACCGCAAAAAAGTCTTTGTGAAGATTTGATGCGTGTGCGTGAATCATCCGGCTCGCCGATACGGAACCCTTCGCCACAAATACCTTCCGCATGCCGTTCGACGCGGCGGCCAACGGCGCTTGGCTGCAACCGGTGACACCAAAATAACTGTGATGCACAGGCCGCGGATGCGCGCATTGCCGTAGACTGGTTCACAGAATCCACCGCACCTCTACCGGAGTTGGCGATGTCCAAGGCTGTTTCATATGCCCAATGGTCACTCGAGCCGTATTGCATTGGCCTCAAGCTGCGCTCACTGCGCAACAGCAAGCGGCTCACCCTCGCCCGGCTGGCGGCTGAAACCGGGCTTTCAACAGCATTGCTCTCCAAGCTCGAAACCGACCGGATGATTCCCACGTTGCCCACGCTGGCCACGATTGCCCGCGTCTACGGTGTGGGCATGGATTACTTCTTCAACGAGCCCTCGCGCCACAAGCTCTCCATCACGCGCAAAGCGCACTTGCAGGGCAACGGGCGCGGCATGGAGCAGGTGAAGGTGACGCCGTTGAACGCCGATGGCGAGGGATTCCGGCTGGTGGCGCAGGTGATTGAGTTCCCGCCCGGCGGCTCGACCGTGGCCATGAACGCATTTGAGGAAACCGGCGCGGTGATTTATGTGCTCGAGGGACGCCTGCGCCTGGACGCGGGCGCCATGCACGAGGTGTTCGAGACGGGCGATTGCGCATGCATGGAGAGCGAGTTGCCGCTGGCCTGGAGCGCTGCCGACAAGCATCGCTGCCGGGTTCTGGCTGTGCTTCCCGGCACCGCCAACTGAGGAAGCGCGCACCGCTCGCCGCTCCTCCACGGGCAACCGGTCTCCAAGTTTGCTTGGCCGGTCGCGAACACCGCTGAGGGGTAGTGGGTCAGTTTGGATAAGGCCGTTCCTCAGGGGCTAAAGCCCCGGTTCGTTGATCGGCGTCTACGGCACGACTGAAGTTGTGCCCTTTCAAGACGGCTTCAAACTGATCAACTACCCGCTGCGGGAGGTGCTTTGCTACCTACGGGGCCGGTCTGTACTATGGTTTGGAACTTCAAGGACAAACCACGATGCGACCCAATGCCAAATTGATGCAAGCCTCGCTTACCGGAGCGCTTGGCGGCCTGCTTTATGGATTCGACACTGTTGTCATCTCCGGAATCATCGATTCGGTGGCCAAACTCTATAGCCTCAGCCCGACCGGCGTAGGTCTCACCGTCGCGGCCTCGCCGGTGGGCAACATCCTGGGTTGCTTCTGTGCCGGCGTGATCGGCCAAAGGATCGGCACGCGCGCTGCGCTGCGCATTGCCGCTGCGATCTATCTGTGTGCCTGCCTGGCAGCGGCCTTCTCCATCGGCTGGCCCATGCTGCTCGCCGCGCGCTTTGTAGGCGGAATGGCCATTGGCGCATGCAGCGTGCTGGGACCGGTCTACATTACCGAACTTTCTCCGGCGCAGTGGCGCGGGCGTCTCGTGGGCCTGTTCCAAATCAACGTGGTCTCGGGAATTTTGATCGGTCTCATCTCCAATTATTTCGTCCGCCTCGCCAACCTGGGCGGATTGGAGTGGCACGTGATGCTGGGCGTGGCCGCGGTACCGACGCTGCTCTTCCTCATCTTGCTGTTGAGCATTCCGCTTTCGCCGCGCTGGTCGGTCCAGCGCAATCAGATTGACGAAGCTGTCAGAGTGTTAGCCCTGGTGGGCGCGCCCGATCCCAAGGCCGAACTGGCCGACATTCAATCGGCTCTCCAATCCGAGCACGCTACGGTGCACGAGCCGGTCTTCCAGTGGAAGTATCGCTATCCGTTATTTCTGGCCATCGCGATTGGCGCGTTCAATCAACTGACAGGCATCAACGCGATCTTCAGCTACGTGCACAGCATCTTTACCGCGGCCGGCTTCAGCCAGCTTTCCAGCGACTCGCAGGGCATAGCAATTGGCGCAACCAACCTGCTCTTTACTTTGGTGGGCATGGCCATGATCGACAAGTTCGGGCGCAAGAGCCTGCTCATCGTAGGCGCTATCGGAACGGCGCTATGCCTGTCCGGCGTGGCCCGGGTCTTCTATTCCAACAGCCATCAGTCGGCGCTGCTCGCGCTGCTGGTTGGGTTCATCGCTTTCTTTGCGTTGTCGCAAGGGCTGGTGGTGTTCGTCTACATCGGCGAAGTATTTCCCAATGCGGTGCGTTCCAAGGGACAGGGCGTGGGCAACGCCAGCCTCGCCACGATCAACACGACGATTCTCTTTACTTTTCCCATTCTGGCGCACCATTTCAACGCAGGCGCGCCGTTCGTGTTCTTTGCCGCGGCTACGGTGGTGCAGTTGATCGTGGTCACGCTGTTCTTCCCGGAGACCAAGGGGCAAACGCTGGAGCAGTTGCAGCGCAAGCTGATGCGCGCGTAACGAAGTTGGATTATTTCCGTGGTTGCCGTGGGGCAAAGCTTCTGCCGTCTCATCCTAAACGCAAAGAACCCGTTCAGGATGAGGCACCCCGCGATCTCAGCGACCGGCTCACCGGCTTACACCGACTCGATGGCGTGAATGCTCTCGGCCACTTTATTTTTCAGCTTCTCTGCATCGCCGTGGAAGAGCCTGCGTTCGCGCGCTGGCAGCGCCATCAGCAGGTCGCCGAACGGCGTGGTTTCGCAACCCGGAAACGCGGTGAAGCCAATGGTGGAGGCCATGGCGCAGCTCACCTTCACGAGTTCCGATACATTCCACGCGCGGTCTGTGCGCCGCGCCTCATGATGCTCGGCGACCACCGATTCGAATTCCTCAGGAAGCTTCCAGTCATCGATCAGTTGCCGTCCTGTTTCGCAGTGATCCCAGCCGAAGAGCTTGCGCTCGGCGTCGAGCAGGGTCGCTGAGACTCCCTGATGCTTTTCGAGCAGGGCGGCATAGGCCGCGGGCTGGATCACGGCCAGACCCATGCGGCCCACGTCGTGGAGAATGCCGGCGGTAAAGGCCGTGTCTTTATCGATGAAGCCTATCGCCGCCAGCTGCTGCGCGACGATGGCGCACGCCAGGTTGTGCCGCCAGAGATTGCGCATCGCGGGGTAGCTCATGGTCTTGCCGAGGTAGGATCGCACGCCCACCGTGACGCACATGCCTTGCAATGTGTTGGCGCCCAACACGGCCACTGCCTGCAAGATGCTGGTGGAGGGATAACGCGGCGCGTAGAGCAGGGAATTGGCGACCATGAGCACTTCGCTGGCGAATGCCGGATCGGACGAGAGGAGATCGCACAACTGATTTAGCTGCACATTCTCGTCCCTGGCCAGTTGCAGAACCCTGACGGCTACCTGCGGAAAAGGCGGGAGCCGCAGATGTGCCCAGGGCATTGCGGCCGCTTGTCCGTGCCCTTCATCCATCTCCACCGCAGCTCCTCCCTGCCGGTTGACACGCCGATGTGCGCGAAAACTGCTGTGCACGAAGATTGCTTTGCGTGCAATCGCGAAAACGCCTCTTTTTGCCGGAGCGTAGCATCGCCTGACGCATCGTTTACGCGCATTCCGACAACTGGTTCTTCGGCAGCAGGGAGGAATTTCTAGAGTCGTGCATGAGTCGGGATGCCGGGCGGAGTAACTTATTCCGGCGTCCAGGTTCGGCCATCGGTACTCACCCACGTCTGATTCTTGTCATTTGAAAGTTCAAATAATACGGGGGGCGGCGACGCAGCGCCCGAACCGGCAGAGGAGTCACCTGTCGTCCCATTTTGAGCGGCCGGTGCAGTCTGCATGGCGTCATTTGCTGCAACATGCCGGTGCACCGCGACGGCGCGTCCCGTCCACTGCGTGGTGATGCGCTCCCATGTGACGCCCCGGTCCTCGCTCAGAAACAATGCGCCCGCTTTGTCGATGGCCAGCATGAAATGCCCGCGGGACGCGATGGATACGGATGCCAGTCCGCTGGGAAGCTGCATTGGCTCGGCGGGAGTGGGCACGTTCCTGACATGTTTGAGGCCCAGCATTGGCGCCGGCTCTGGCAGTGCGGCGGGCTGCGTTTCAAGCTGTGGAGGAGCAGCGACCGTGACCGCTTCCGTGGCGCCTCCCGGCGGGGCGGCGTTGGCTCCGTGCACCCCGGATGTCGCGGACTTGGCCTTAAAGCTGCGCATGCGCGATGTCTCCACTTCTGCATGGCGATGCTCTTCGGCCTGCTCCTGCTGTGCCTCCGGCGCGCTTGAGCCAGGCTGCGAGTAAGAAGAGCTGTGGTTTCCCATCGCCAACTGCGGAGGTGATTGCTGCTCATCTGCGCGAGACATCGGTGGCGGCTCGCGCATGGCTTCCTGCCGATGTGCAACTCCAGGTGCAGGGCCTCTGGGCTCGGGGACTTCGGACTCGGACGGCATTTGCGCAGCGACTACAGGCGGCGCCGGCGCGGGCAGTTGCTCGGGAGCGGCAGAGTGCGCGTGCTTCGCCGTGTGCGTCGGCGGGGTCGCGGGAGCGGCGGCGGCGGGAGGCTCGACCTTTGCTTGCTCCGTTGGCGTGGGCGCTGAAGGCGGCGTTGCACTCGGCGCTGGATTTTGCTCGGCAATCTTGATGTCTGGTCCATGCCGGTCCGAGCGCTCGATATAAACAGAGATCGATGCCGCGGCAAAAGCGGCCACAACCGCAGTTGGAACCCAGACTAGCCGCCACTGTTTCCACCATGAATCTGGCGCGTTAGTTTTGCGTAGCCTCGCAGCCGCGGTCACTTCCCCGGCATCGGCCGCTTCGCGCGCCAGCGCCACCACCTGGCGGCAACGACCGCAGACGGCAAGATGCGCGAGCACCTCCATGCGCTCCCGTTCATTGAGCGCCTGCTCGGAAAATGCGCTCAGGCTCTCCGCATCGGGATGAAATCCGTGTTGGCTGGTCGCAGTCATGATGCCGCCTGTTCCTGGAACGCTTCCGATTGCGAATTTTGCAGCAGTTTTTTCAGGTTCACCTCTAAGTCTCGCGGATCTGCGCCCATCGCCTCCTGCGCGGCGCGCCGGCTCATGCCGTTGCGCTCTAAGTTTTTCAGAATTTGCTTGCGGATCTGGCCCGTCGCGCGGTGCAGCCTGCGGCTCACTGTCGCTTCATGCACGCCGAGCACGCGTCCAATTTCGAGCAACGTTTGCTCGTCAAGATAATACGCCGCGAGAAGAAAGCGCTCCTCGGCATCGCAGCCGCTCACGGCCTGTTCAATCGCCTGCTCCAACAGCGAGAGCTCGCGGGCCGGCGTCTGCGACAGGGGATCGGGAGCCGGCGCGTCGAATTCTTCAATTGGTTCTTCGCGGCGCGTGCGGCGATAGTGATCGACGTGGCGCTGCGCCAGGGTCGTACGTAGCCAGCCCATCAGCGAGCCGCGGCCGCGGTAGGAAAGCAGCGGGCAACGCCGCTGGCCGTCGCGCACGCTTAATCCGTAAAGCTCGGCGTAGAGTTGATCGGCCAGATCGCGGCCCAGAGTTTCGCTGCCGGTGATGGCGATAGCGGCGCGGGTGAGCGGCTGCCGGTAGACGGCGAGAAAGTGCTCCCATGCGCGCTCGTTCCCGCGAGCACAGGCGCGCGCGAGCGCGAGATCAGCCACGCACAGGCCGCGGAAGAAGGTTTTTTCTTGGCTTCGTGTTGCCGTTGTGGCCTCAGGCAGCCCGAAGTTCTGCGCCGTTCCCGCATCGAGGAGGATCTGCTCGAACTCGTCGCGAGTCAGGCCCCAACGGGCGGCATCGCAGCCGTGCCAAAGCTCGTCGGCCAGGGCGGAGTCGAGGACGCAATCGGGCGCGCCGGTCCCGCTCGGGATCCCAGTCTCATCTGCGCTGCCTGCGGATTCGGTTGGCGCCATTCCCACGCCCTCACGATACGCCAAATTGCGGTCCCAGAAAAAGTTTGCAAGAACCTGTCTGCTGACCGTTCGACGATTGAAGGCCGGCTGTGGGAATCAGTCCGCCAGAGGAGCGCGATGAAAAAGAAGAGAGCGATGAAAAACCTGGGCAGATTGGGACTGGTAGCCGCGCTGCTTTTCGCATTGGCGGCATGGATGAACGGAAGCCGCGTGAAGGCCGCCGGCGGGCCGGAGGAAGGCGAGAGAGGCCCCTACCGCGTGCTGGCTCCGATTGAGAGCGGCAACCTGCTTTTGTTTCCCGTGGTGCGGGCCGATCAAAAATCCGCCATGGAAACGCCGTTCATTACCCTCGACGAGGGCCTGACGAGCGGCGACGTGGAAGTGACCGAAGCCGGCCGCGCACGCGGCCTCGTACGGCGGAGGGGCGGCGTGGAACCGCCGAACTCCGATCGTGGCGACGAGGTGAACACGCTGGTGCTGGTGAATCACTCCAAGCGGCCTTTGCTGCTGTTGGCGGGCGAGGTGGTTACGGGCGGCAAGCAGGATCGCATTGTCGCCAAAGACCGCATTGTTCAAGCCAATGGGGAGCCGATCGATCTCTCGGTTTTCTGCATTGAGCCGGGGCGCTGGACGGAAAGTTCACCGGTCTTCGGCGCGTCAGATAAGTCGGCCGCTCACAGCTTCATGGTCCAGCCCGAGGTGCGCGAACGTGCCATGGTCGAGCGGGACCAACAGCAGGTGTGGGACTCGGTGCATGGCACGATGTCGAAGATGGAGGCGGCTGCCGCTCCGCCGAGGCCCGCTTCATCCAGCGGGGGCGGCCCTATGAACGAGGCTGAGCCGTCCCTGCCGCTCCCCACCACCAGCTACGCCAAAATGATGGAGAATCCTGCCATCAGCCAGAAAGTAGATGAGGCCGCTGCGCCGGTGATGAAGGCGCGCGAAGAGGTGCTGGCGAAGCTGCGCGACGAGCACGCGGTGGGCGTGGTGGTGGCCGTGCGCGGCGAGATCGTGTGGGCCGACCTTTTTGTTTCGACCGATCTGCTGGCGCGCTATTGGACCAAGCTGGTTCGCTCCTACGCGGCGGAGAGTCTGACCGAAGGCGAGAATCATGCCGCGCCCAGCGTGGCCGATGCGCAGCACTTCCTCGACATGCCTTCAGGTGGAACGGAAAACAGCGAGGGCGATGTGGGCATCTATCGGTATCGCGAACTGAAAAGCGGGAACGCCGAGACCTTCGTGCTGGAATCGCTGCTGCCCGGCACGGGGTACGACGTGCACATCAGCAAGATGAAGCTAATCGAGGAAGTTCGTCACATCCGCAAGCCGCACCCCATGGTCCCACCGCATCCGATCTACGAACCGCAGAACTATTACCCAGATGTCGTCCGTTGACGGGCATCACGCCTTCTGCCGCGCACGCGCCACACGCGGTGCGGCGATGAGCGTGAAGGCAAGCAGAAAAATCGCAGCGGCGATGTAGGCCAGATGGCCGTGGCGCAAGTCTTCAGTGACCAGCTTGATTGCGACCAGGGCGATGGCCGCGTAGCCCAGGCGCGTCAGCTCCCGGCGCTGCCGGTGTGCGCCGCCAGAGACCAGCGCCAGCGCCGCCGCGCACAGCGTCACGGTACGGATTAACGCCAGGTGATGTGCAGCGGGCATTACGCGCAGCGAAACGAGCGCAATGAGCCCCTCGACGAGTAATGCTGTTACGGCGCTCGCTGCCAGGGCGGCAAAGCCGAGACGCAGCGCCTGTGCGGTCCATTGCTTGTCCCCAATTGGACGCCCGAAGACGTAGCACAGCACCGCACATGCTGCGATCAGCCACACGCCCACGACTGGTGCGCCGCTCGGCGTACCCACGAGGGCACTCGCAAGAAAAGTAAGCAGCCCCGAAGCCGCCGCAGCGGCCAGCAGAAACACCATTCCGTAGAACTCAAAGACTGCGCAACGCTCCTGCCTGCTCAAACCCACTGCCGCCAGCGCAGCCGCGCCCAGCAGCGGGATCAAAATCACCGGCGGCAGACATAGGAAGCTCCCGGCGAGGAGCAGCGCCGCGCCCCACCCAGCAAAGACGGTCGCGTTGCGCCGATCGGATGTGTGTGCGAAGACTGTGAAGACCATGGCGTAACACGCGGGGGAAAGAACCAGGCATGCCACGCCGAGAATGGCCAATCCGGCGGGCTGACCGAAATCCGCCAGGCTAACTGAAGCGAGCAGAAACGCAAGGACGGCTTGAATGATCGCGAAAACTGCGATGGGCTGCGCGCGAAGCACCGTTTTGACGCCCACACTCGCCGCATACAGGGCAAACACTGCGATGCCGGGAGCGAGCAGCGCGCCGCGGCTCAGTGCCGGGTAACCCTCGTGACCAGTCTGTCCGGCGAAATAGACATAGATGAGAATCCAGATGGCTGCGTCGGCGGCGAGCGCGACCAGCGCGCAAACCTCGGGCACGCGATCGCATCCCGGCACAAACTCGCAAACCGCCGCGAGCAGCAACAGCACTGCGACGAAGGGCAGAAGCGCGTGCGAAGCGATGGCCAGCGCCAGCGCTAGCGCGGCTGCGGCTACGCACACCACGCGCACGACCGGCTTGAGATCGCGCGGCGTGAAGGCGGCCAGAGCGAAGGCCGTAAGGGCAAATCCGCAGACCACTACTGCGGCCGCAGCAGCGGGCAACACATTGAAGCGCAGGGTCAGCTCCCAAAGCATGGGAGCCAGGATGAGCGCTGAGGTGCCGGCGTAGATGGAGCTGGTGGAGCGCGGTCCACCGCGCAACCGCGCCGCCCAGACCAGCCACAGGAATGCGTACGCGATGCCGGCAGCGGCGACGATCAGGCGCGGAAAAGCGCTGGTCTCCTCAACGGCACGCAACACATACGCGCCCGCAATGCCCAGCAGAGCTTTGCCCAGCACCGGGAAGAGATTCCCCGGCTGCGCGGGAGGCTCTACGGCTGCGGACGCGGCGGCGAGCGCCGATTCAACTTCCGCCAAGGGATGCGGCCAATCAGCCGCGCGCGGATGCTCAAGGGCATCGACACGCTGCTCCAGTGCTTGCAGGCGGTTTCTAAGTCGCTCCATATCGTCGGGAAGATCGTTCATCATGCACGCCCGATCCTTCACGGGATCCCGAACTCAATCGCCTGCCGCGGCCTGGTGCAGGCTCTTCTCGGGCCACGGAGGCAGCAGCTTGACCAGCGCCCACAGGAAGAGGAAGGGCAGGATGGTCAATCCAACGGCCACCAGCAAGCCTTCGCGCGAAACCATCTCCATTTTGTAGGTGGTGTATCCGAGAAAACTCTTGGAGAAAAGTTGCCCGCCGATCACCACGTTCCAGCGCATGGCAAAGACGCTGATCATGATCAGCGATCCGCAAATGGTGTAAATCCGCTTGCGCACGATTGCGCTGAGGCTGTTCTTCCAGACCTGCGTGATGAACAGCAGTGTCAGGGGTACGAGCGTGCCGAGGATGATCTGGAGCACGATTTGCGAGAAAAACAGTTTGGTGTGGACCATGAAATCCAGGCTGCGAAACGACTCGTCGGCCTCGTAGATGCGGTGTATCAGGTCGAGCATCTCCAGGCTGAAGTCAATGATGAAGATGTAGAACATGTACATTGCGATGGTGTCCACGCAGCGCATGTCGATGGCGAGCTTGCGCAGCTTGGTGGTGGCCATGTAGATCAACATGACTGCGGCGACGCCCGACACCATGGCCGAAAAGATGAACACCACGGGCATGAGCGGCGACGACCACCAGGGATTGGCCTTGATCGATCCGAAGATGAAGCCCACGTAGCCGTGCAGCAGGAACGCCGAAGGGATGCCGATCAGGGTGACGATCCAGCCCACCTTGTCGTCGATGCGCAGCGCGCGTTCGCTGATGTTGTTCGAACCCAGCGTCATGATCTTGTAAATCACGCGCAGCAGGCCCTTCGATTGCTGCGAGAGAATCACGATGTCGCGGCGATAGTCGAGCCAGATTTCGAAGACCAGAACGGCCATCAGATACCAGAGGTAGACGTAGCCGAACATGGCCATGGCCGACGTAGCATGAGGCGTGAAGTACATCTCCGGCGAGCGCTCGGGGTGGCCCAGATGCAACTGAAGCGGCAGCGGCGCGTCGAGCAGGAAGGCAAGCGCCGTGAGCAAGGCCAGCCTGTAGGTCGGCTTCACTGCCTCCACTCGGAACACGCGCTCCAGCGACGCCAGAATAAATGCGCCCGCCACCAGTCCCGTGATGAACGGGTACAAAACGATCAATATGCTCCACTGTAGAGCATATTCGTTCGGATACATGAAGCCTACGACGCCGTTCATAAATACAGCTCCTAGCTACTAGCCTCTAGCTTTTCCGTGCCGCCTGAAGCGCTCTCAGTCCTCAAGTCACAGCTTTACGAGTCCCTCAGTCCCTTAGTCCCTGCTCTATCGCACCGACCCATCGAGCCCGAAGTAGTACGCCTTGGCGCCCGTCGCCATCTGTGGCTTCAACACCTCGACGGGATGCGTCTTCAGGAACTCGTGGATGGGGTCGTTGGGATTCTTCAAATCGGCCAATTGCCGCGCTCCCGTGGGGCAGGCTTCGCAACATGCGGTGGTCAGCCCCTTGGTGATGCGGTGATAGCACAACGTGCACTTGTCGGCCACGTGCTTGGTGGGATGCAGGTAGCGGCACCCATACGGGCAGGCCTGTACGCAATACCCGCAGCCCAGGCAGTAGGTCTGATCCACCAGCACTACGCCGTCGGGGCTGATGAATGTTGCACCCACCGGGCACACCTGCGTGCAGGGCGAGTCGGCGCAATGGTTGCACATCTTGGGCACGAAAAAGTACTTGCCTGCATCTTCCTGAGCGACTGGAAATCCTTCCTTGCCGCCGTCGGGCGAGATCACCACGGGCGTAGTCATTTCCGTGTCCGTGACGTTGTAGCGCTCTACCCAGGTGCGGAAGTTGCCATCGGGCACATCGTTCTCCGTCTGACAGGCGCGCACGCAGTTGCCGCAGCCGATGCACTTGGGAATATTGATGAGCATGCCCCACCAGTGCTCGCTCATCTGGTAGTTGGGCGAAGCCTCGGGCTCACCGGC
>Ga0302267_10000878_pt1 | contig 39519 bp, 35 predicted proteins | sample III_Bog_E1_3_FD_194555 | JGI IMG/M metagenome (GOLD analysis project Ga0302267, IMG submission 194555) | Peat permafrost microbial communities from Stordalen Mire near Abisko, Sweden - III_Bog_E1_3 | ecosystem: Environmental > Terrestrial > Soil > Wetlands > Peat | place: Sweden: Abisko...
GAGCGCCGGGAACGCCAGGGTGCGCAGGCCGAGCTCCTCGGCGAGGAGGAGGGCGCGCTGGCTCGCGCGGCCGATGCAGGAGGCCTCCTTCCAGCCGCTCACGGCGTGGAGGACCATCTTGCAGTCAAGCGTGCCGGCGCCCGTGGCGATGCACTCGCCGAGCGCGCGGCGCCCGCCGCTCCGCGCCTCGTCCTCGATCTCGCGGCCGCCGCGGACGCGCAGCGCCGCGCCCACGCCCGAGCGCATCCACATGTCGTCGTGGCCGCTGTTGACGATGCCGTCGACCGCCGCGGTGGCCACGTCGCCGAGGCGGCAGCTCACCCGGAGGGGGCCGAGCTGGATCTCGCCGGGGGCGAGCGGCACGCCGAGGAGCTTGGGGCGCAGCGCCCGCGCCAGGGGCGCGAGGAGGCGGTGGGCGTGCTTGACCGAGGGGATCCGCTGCTCCGGATCGCGCTCGAGCATGCGGCCGAGGACGTGCTGGAAGTAGGCCTCCTCGGGGCGGCGCGCGGGCGGGAAGGGCACCGCGCCGCCGGCGAGGATGCGCTCGAGATCGGGGTAGGGCGGGCGGCCGTAGCAGAGATCGTAGGCGGTGGCGCCGAGCGAGTAGACGTCCCAGCGGCGCGTGGGCGGCGCATGACGGAGCGCCTCGGGGGCGAGAAAGCGCAGGGTGCCGCCGGAGCGCTCGCCCACGGCGCGGGCGGCGGTGGCGATGCCGAAGTCGCCGAGGCGCATGCCCGTCTGCGGCGAGCCGAAGATGTTGGAGGGCTTGACGTCGCGGTGGATGACCCCGGTCTGGTGGGCGCTCTCGAGGCCGTCGGCGACGGCGGAGGCCACGGTGCAGACGAACCACAGCGGCAGTCCGCGCTGGAGCGCCGCCCGACGGCGCCGGTCGAGCTCCGCGAGATCGATCCCGTCGACGTACTCCTCGACCAGGTACGGGGTGCCCTCGTGGATGCCGACGTCGAGGGCGCGCACGACGCGCGGGCTGGGGATCCGCGCGGTGAGCCGCGCCTCGGTGCGGAGGCGCGCGTAGCCGTCGCCGCTGCTGTCGAGGAGCGTCTTGATGATCGCCGGGGTGGACAGCTCCTGGTGCCGGGCCAGGAACACCCGGCTCATCCCCCCCTCGCTGATCGGCCCCCAGACCTCGTAGGCGCCGCACGTCTTGGCTGTCAGGTCCATCCCGCTGCGGCCATCCTAGCCCGGGTCGGGGCGGCGCGGCCGCTCGTCGCGCGGCACATAGCCTGCTCGATCCGGCGCGGTGCCTCCGCCCGAGGCGGGGGCGGCCGAGCCAGGAGGGCAGTCACCATGGAAAAGCATCAGAAGTCGGCGTCGGAGCAGAAGAAGATGAGCACGTCGAACGTCGAGTTCGACCTCTTCAGCGAGGCGCACTCGCTCCTCAAGGGCAACGCCGCGCTCGAGCAGTACATCGAGGACGCGCGCGAGGCGGGGGAGCGCGACGTGGAGACCTGCTTCAAGACGATCCACGAGCAGAACAGGGAGAACGTCGCCAAGGTGCGCGACCTCATCGGCAAGCACCTCAAGGCGTCCTAGGATCGCGCCGGCGCCACGTTCCGGTGGCGGCGGCGGCGCGGACCGGCCATGACGCGCCATGCCCGCGAACCCCGGTCAGCAGAAGAAGCGCGAGAAGCACAAGAAGAAGCGCGAGGCGGTCGTCCGCCAGCACCCGACGCGCCACCCGGAGCTCGACCTGAGCCCGGCGGCCATCCTCCGGCAGGCGGCGCTCCTGCCGGCGGGGCCGTCGTTCATCAGCGGCGACTGGAAGCTGCAGGACGAAGTCCAGCCGCGCCTCGTCTCCGTGGTGGTGACCCGCAAGGCGCCCGCCGGGCTGGTCATCGCGGCGCTGGTGCTCGTCGATCGGACCTGCCTCGGCGTGAAGAACGCGTTCGTGGCCAAGCCGATGCGGGAAGCCGAGCTGGAGAGCTTCCTGGCGCAGGTCGGCCAGGCGCACGAGGTCGGGATGGTGGAGTGCGATCTGCTCGTCGCCCAGTCGGTGGTGCTCCACGCCGTGGACTACGCGCGCTCGCTGGGGTTCGCCCCGCACCGCGACTTTCCCGAGCCGCTCTTCACCCCGCGCCCCGCCGAGCTCCTCGATACGCCGCTGGCGCGGCCACTGCGGCCCGTCTACGTGAGCGGGCCCGCGGATCCGGTGAGCCGCGTCCTCGCCCGGCTGGATGCGGCGGTCGGGACCGGCAACTACGACGTGATGGCCGCGCTCGCGGGCGCGCGCTAGCCGAGGGCGAGCATGCGGACGGTGCGCGGGGTCATGCGCACGTCGAGCGCGCCGCGCTTGGCGGTGAAGACGGCCTCGTCCAGCACGTCGACCGCGCGGGTGACCTCGGCGCCCAGGTGGACGCGAGCGATCACGTCGGCGTCGCCGGGGTTGAGCAGGAAGACGACGCGGGCGCGCCCCGCCCCGTCGTCGTGGACGGTGGCGAAGATGCCGTCGGGATCGCAGGCCCAGGTGGGGAGCCCGAGATCCGTGATGGCGCGCGACACGGCGGCGTCGGCGGCGGCCGGGTCGTCCTCGATGAGGACGGGGACGTCGGCGCTCGAGGGCGAGCGGAGGCGGGCGAGATCGAGCGGCTCGGCGAGGGCGCGGTAGGAGCCGTCGAAGGCGGGCTCGCGGGGGCCGAGGGTGACGCGAGCGCCGGCGGCGGCGGCCTCTTCGAGGCGGCGGAAGAGCTCGGGGTTGAGGCCGCCCGACGTGGCGCAGAGGATCCAGCGGGCGCCGTCGAGCGAGACGTCCCGGTCCTCCCCCCCGATGCAGGCGAAGGGGACGCCGCGCGCCTCGAGCGCGAGCTCGAAGGTCCGCGCGAACGAGTCGGACTCGATGCCGAGGGGATAGCCGAGGCCGAGGTCCTGCTCGGAGACGCTCTCGCGGGCGCCCTTGCCGACGACGGAGAAGAACGCGCCGGTGATCGGACCGAACGCGTGCATGACGCGGGCGAGGCGGCGCTCGCTGCGTGGAGTGAGGATGCGCACCGGCGCGCGCCGGGTGAGGGTGAAGAACGAGGTGCGATCGAGCGCCGCACAGAGGTTGCGCCAGAAGGCAGCGAAGGGGCGGGGGCGGCCGTGGGGATCGATGGGCGCGCCGATCCAGCGGTCGCGCTCGACCGCCATGTAGACGTTGAAGCCGCGCAGCCCGTAGGCGAGCGCGGCGAGCGCGATGAAGGCGCTGTCCCGCTCCTCGATCGGGGGGAAGAAGGGAGGGAAGCCGGCGCCCATCTCGCACGCGAAGGCCGGCAGCCCGAGGGCCTCGGTGCGCACCGCGAGCTCGCTGGTGCGGCGCGCGATGATGGCGCGGCTCTCGGGGCTCGCCACCTGGTAGTAGTCGAGCCCGACGAGGTCGACCGATCGGGTGACCCGGGCGGCGTTGAGCGGCGTCGCCTCCTGCCCGGGCGGGAGGTTGTGGGTGGTGGGCAGGCCGTCGATGCCGGCGTCCGCGAGCGCGCGGGCGAAGCGCTCGAACGCCGTCTCCAGCAGATGCTCGTGGAACTCCGACCAGTCGAGGTGCCGCGCCAGATCGCCGGGCGTCTGCGCGTCGAAGTGGGTGGGGGGCAGCAGGGTGGCGAAGCGGCGCTCCTCGTCCCCCGGATCCCGGGCGGCGGGCCCGGGGTACGCGGCCTGGAGCCGCTCCAGCGTCCCGTACTTCTCGCGGAGGAAGGCGCGGTACAGGTTGATCGCGTCGGGGTGATAGTCCTGGTCGTAGGCGCCGTCGCGGAAGTAGAGCGCGCCCTCGTTGTCGATCTGGAGGAGCACCACCGGCCCGTCCGGATAGAGCAGCGGCCGCAGGGCCGGAGCGAGGAGCTGGAAGTAGCGGGCGGTCTCGTCGTGAAACGCTTCGCTGGCGTAGCTGGGCACCGGGAACGAGAACGGCAGCATCGGCAACATCACGGGGTTGTTGCGCGCCGAGCGGGCCTGGCAGCTCGGATCCCAGACGACCCGCTCGGGGATGCCGAAGTAGGTGAGCTCGGCGTTGATGTGGGGGCCGGGGCGGACGATGGCGTAGAGCCCGAGCTCGTGGACCAGGCGAAGGAAAGCGCCCAGGTCGCGCTGCGGGTCGCCGCGCCCGAGCTCGAGCTGTCCCGGCGCGATCTCGTGGACACCCCAGGGCACGTAGGTGTCGATGAGCCGTACACCCAGGTCCCGGGTCGCGGTCAGGCAGGCGCGCCAGTCCCGGGGATCGAGCCGCCAGTAATGGACGCTGCCCGCAGTGAGCGGCACGATCACGTCTCCCACGCGGAGGCCGCCCGGCACCAGGTGCACCCCGCGCCCACCGCCATTGCCCGCTCGATCCCTGCGTGTCCGGTTCACGTTTGCGCGGCACCCTAGCAGGGATCTCGACCGCCGGGATAGCGGTCCCGCGGCGCGGGTCCGCCCTGTGGTGGCGTCGAATCGGGCGGCCCCCGGCGCCACGATCGGACGGGCACGGACAGGCGATGACGATCGTCCCCCATGGGCGGCGCGACGCCGACTGCTAGGGTCAACGACCTTGATCTCCGCCGTTCGCGCGCCCCGCGCGAGGCGACGGCGCGACGTCGAGGGAGGGCGGGCTCGTGGCGCGAGCGCCGCGGCGCCGCGCCCCCCGGGACCGCGAACCAGCACTGGAGGTGTCTGATGTCCGCATGGATCACCGATAGTCTCCCCATCGTCGATCCCGGCGCGGCCGCCGCGCTGGGGGGCTCGATCCGGAGAGGTGACGAGTCCATCCCGCCCTCGTCACGCGGCGTGATGAAGGGCTCCGCTCCCCGCCGGCGCGGCGCCGACGGGCTCACCGTCGACGCGATGCTGGCGCGGCTCCACTCCGCGCAGGCGGGGCACCGCTTCTGGGACAACCGCATCTTCCGCGCCTGCGCGGCAGGCGCCCTCACCCGGGACGACTTCCGCTTCTTCTTCTCGCAGTACTACCTCTACACCCGCAGCTTCACGCGGTACCTGGCCGCGCTGATGGCGAGCTGCGAGAGCGATCTGCACCGCTCGCGCCTCGCCGAGAACATCTGGGAGGAGGGCGGCGGAGCCGCGCCGGAGCGCCGGCACGCCGAGATCTTCCGCCGCTTCCTGCGCGAGGGGCTCGACGTCGACGTCGACGACGTCGACTTCTCCGACGTCACGCGGTTCTTCGTGCGGGAGTACCTCGACTTCTGCCTCCACGCACACCCCGCGGCGGGCAGCGCGTTCCTCTCGCTCGGCACCGAGGGCATCGTCCCCCGCATGTACGCGATCCTCGTGGACGGGCTGCTCAAGGCGGGCGTGGCGGAGGAGCACATCGCGTTCTTCCGCATCCACATGGAGTGCGACGACGAGCACGCCGAGACCCTGGAGCAGATGATGGTGAGCTACGCGGCCACGCCCGACTGGTTCAACACCTGCCTCCGCTCCATGGACTACGCGCTCACGCTGCGGCAGCGCTTCTTCGAGCAGCTCTACTCGGCCATCGAGACCCGGCGGCTCCGCGGCATCGTCGATCGCGTCCAGCGGGGCGAGTCGCTCGCAGCGGAGACCCCGGGGCCCGCCGAGGTGTGCTTCCGGGTCGGCGCACCAGCGCTTCTCGATGGGGGCGCTGCCCCCAGACCCCCGGGCTCAGGGCTGCCGCTCTACGAGAACTTCGACCCGCAGCAGGGGATCGGCTTCTCGGTGGAGCGCGTGCCCTTCACGACGGATGTCCTCGACTCGCGCGTGCTCCGCGTCGCACCGCGCCGCTGCAACGAGAAGCACAAGCACCCGCACGAGTCGCTGCTCTACGTGGTCTCCGGTCGCGGCCGGGTCCAGGTCAACCAGCGCGCCGTCGAGGTGGAGCCGGGCGATCTGGTCTTCGTCCCGCGCTGGGCCACGCACCAGTCGCACAACACCGGCGACGCGGAGCTCACCATCCTGGCGCTCACCGACTTCGGGCTGACCGACAAGGCGTACGTGGGCGACCACCTCAAGATGACACGCCTCAAGGGGACGCAGGCGCCGCGCCCGGCCTGAGGGCCCTTGGCAGGGGCAGCCGGTGCCCTACACTGCCCGCCTGATGCACGTTCATTTCATCGCGGTGGCCGGCACCGGCATGGGTGCGCTCGCCGGGCTGTTCAAGGCGGCCGGACACGAGGTCTCGGGATCGGACGTGGCGTTCTACCCGCCCATGGGCCCCGCCCTCGAGCGCTGGGGTGTCCGCCTGATGACCGGCTTCGATCCCGCGCACCTCGAGCCGCGGCCCGATCTGGTGGTCATCGGGAACGTCTGCCGGCCCTCGAACCCCGAGGCCAGGGCCGCGCGCGAGGGCGGCCTCCGCACCACCACGATGGCGCACGCGCTCGCCGAGCACCTCCTCGAGGGCACGGCGCCCCTCGTCGTCGCCGGCACCCACGGCAAGACGACCACCAGCGCCATGGCCGCGTTCCTCCTTCACGAGGCAGGGCGCGATCCCGGCTTCCTCATCGGGGGCCTCCCCAAGAACTTCGAGCAGAGCTTTCGTCTCCCCGGCGGCAAGCGCCTGCCGCTGGCGTCTTCAGCGAGCAGCACGAACCGCACGAACCGCGCGGGCCCCGCGCTGCGGCGCACGCCCTTCGTGGTGGAGGGCGACGAGTACGACACCGCGTTCTTCGAGAAGACGCCCAAGTTCTGGCACTACCGGCCCGAGGTCGCGATCATCACCTCGATCGAGCACGACCACATCGACATCTACCCCGACGAGGCGTCGTACCGCGCGGCCTTCCGCGGGTTCATCGAGAGGGTGCCCGAGCGCGGGCTGATCATCGCGGCGGCCGCCGACGCCGCCGTCGTGGAGCTGGTCTCGTCGTCCGCCCGCGCCGAGGTGGCCTGGTTCGCGCTCGAGGGCGACGACACGCACGGCCAGCCTCCGCACTGGCTCGGGGCGCCCGCGACCGCCGACGCTTCCGGGCAGAGCTTCGATCTCTACGCGGGTGGCGTGTACGCCGGGCGCACCCTGATGCGCGTCCCGGGGCACCACAACGTGCGCAACGCCGTGGCCGCGCTCGGCGCCGTGACCCAGGGCTACGGCGTCCCGCTCGACGTGGCGACCGGCGCGCTCGCGCGCTTCGAGGGCGTGCGCCGCCGTCAGGATCTGCTCTTCGAGGCGCGGGGGGTGCGGGTGTACGACGACTTCGCCCACCACCCCACCGCCGTCGACGAGACCCTCCGGGCCCTGCGGGCGCGCCACCCGGAGGGTAACCTGTGGGCCGTCTTCGAGCCGCGCAGCGCGACCGCCTGCCGCGCCCTTCACCAGGACGCCTACGCGCGCGCCTTTGGCGCTGCCTCGCGCGTCGTCTTCGCGCCGCTGGGCCGCAGCGACATCCTCGAGTCCGAGCGCCTCGACCTCGATCGGCTGGTGGTGGCGCTGGGCGCGGCGGGGGTCGCGGCCGAGGCCGCGCCATCCGTCGACGCCATCGTCGCCGCGGTGGCGGCCGGCGCGCGTCCCGGAGACACGGTGGCACTCCTCTCCAACGGCGCCTTCGGCGGCATCTACGACAAGCTCCGCGAGGCGCTCTCGTGACGGCGCCGAGGGCATCGACGACCGCCTCGCAGCGCTCCGACCTCGCGTCGATGGCGTTGCTCGTGGCCGAGGAGGCCGCGACGCTGGTGGTCGCGGGGTATCGGTCCCGCCCGCGCCCGGACAAGAAGGGGCGGAACGATCTCGTGACCGAGTTCGATCGGGCCAGCGAGAAGCTCTTGCTCGCGCGCCTCTCCGCGCTCTCGCCCCAGATCCCGATCGTCGCCGAGGAGAGCTCGGCGGGCGAGACCCACGGTCGGCCCGGCCTGGTCTGGTACGTCGATCCGCTCGACGGGACGACCAACTTCGTCCACGGCCACCCGTTCTGGTGCGTGGCCGTCGGCCTCGCGGAGGACGAGCAGCCGGTCGCCGGCGCGGTGGTGGCGCCGATGCTGGGCGTACGGTGGCGCGGCTTCGTCACCCCCGAGGCAGAGGGGCGGCCAGCTCCGCGCGAGGGCAGCGCATTCCGCAACGGCGCGCCCTGCGCGGTCAGCGGCACCAGCGACCTCGACGACGCGCTCGTCGCCACCGGCTTCCCGGCAGTGCGCGATCGCCCGCCCCACGACAACTTCGACTCGTTCATCGCGGTCAAACGCGCGGCCCAGGGCGTGCGCCGCTGCGGGAGCGCGGCGATCGATCTGTGCATGGTCGCCGACGGGACCTACGACGGCTACTGGGAGCGCAGCCTCCACGTGTGGGACACCGTCGCCGCGACCGCGATCGTGCGGGGCGCGGGGGGCATGGTCACGAGCCTCGACGGGGGTCCGCCGGACCATCACGCCGGCCACGTCGTCGCCTCGAACCGGCTCGTCCACCGCGCCCTGCTGGCGGCAATCGCGCGCTGACGCGGTTGTCGCCCTGCGGGACGCCCGAGAGCGTCCCACGAACAGCGTCCCGCGATCGGCGCGAATCGAACGGGATGGCGTTGACCGGCGAGCGGCCGCCGTTATGATGGCGCGGTTCCCTCTGCTGGTCTCTGTGAGGTGTTTGACAATTGGATCCCGAGTATGCACAACCAGGGGGCCCAATTTGCTATCGTGGTGAGCTAGGCCCGGACTCATTCACCGGGAAGCCTGAAGCGGTACAGCGGCCCCCACCTAGCGGCTACGCTAGGGGTTCAAGTCAATCAACCCACGTCCTCGGTGGTACGGAACGCTATCGCGGGCCGGTGCGAGCAGCGCCGGCCCGCGGCCTTTTGTGGAATCGGCCGACGTAGCCGCCGGGATCGGGCGGCTGGGCGCCGGCCCTTCCGTTCCCGGGGACCTTCCGGTACCGTCCCGTTTCAGATGGAGACGAGAACTCCGGAATTCCCCGCTGCAGGCGGTGCATTTCGCGGCGGGCGATCGAGAGTCGGGCGCCTCGCGCGCCGGGCGGCCGCGGTGACGACGCTGGTCGCGATCCCGCTCGTGGCTTCACTGCCGGTCGACGCGGTGGGCGCCGTCGGCGGCGGCCCGGTCACGGTCAAGGGCAAGACCCTGGGCACGGCCAAGCTGCTCAACCCGGTGTGGAACGACGCCAAGGATCCCGCCCTCCATCGCTTCACGTTCCGGGAGCCCTCCGCCACGGTGCGCGCCGACCTGCGCACGCTGACGGCGTTCCTGCCCAAGGAACTCTGCGTGGTGGCTCTCGTCCCGGGCGACGGCAAGGCGAACAAGCTGCCGCTGCGGGTGGTCGTCGCGGGCGGGCGCACCTCCCCGGTGACGCTGGTCGTCGCGCCCGGACAGCAGATCCAGTTCGAGAACCAGGATCCCTTCACCCACAAGCTCTACGTCGTGGGCGCGGACAGCAAGGGCTTCGCGGCCACCGAGACCGGGACGGCCAAGAGCCGCACCTGGACGCCGCCGGGCCCGGGCAAATACGAGATCCGTGACCAGCTCGCGCCGAGCGTCCGGTCGTGGATCGTGGTCGAGCCGCACCTGGTCAACGTCGGGTACCCGGACCGGAAGGGAGACTTCCAGATCGACCTGGACCCCGGCGCCTACACCCTCCGCGGCTATTTCAACGGCGAGCCGGTGGGCTCGGAGCTGCCCATCACGGTGGCGCCCGTCCCCGTCGAGCAGCCGCTCAAGCTGCCGCTCGTGGTCGGCGAGAGCGACGCCGCCCCCGGCGCGCTGGGCGTGCCGCCCGGCAAGCCTGGAGCGCCGCTCAAGCGCGGGGGGGGAGGGTAGGCCATGCTCCTCACTCGCTTCTGGATCGTCCTGCTCACGCTCGCGCTCGGAGCCTCCGCCTTCACGCTCTACGTCGCCGGGCAGATGTACAATCACGCCGGCTCACGCGCCATGCGGGAGGCCCTCGCCGCGGACTCCAGCTCCGTGGGCTGGTACCTCAAGGACGACTCCCGCCAGCGCGCCAGCGCGCTCATCCGGATCACGGTGAACCCGGACGTGGGCGCGGGCCTCGCCAAGGCCTCCGGGGACGCCAAGATCGATCGCGACACGCGCGGCAAGGTGAAGACGGCGCTCAGCAAGCTCGTCGCGGAGACGCCCCCGGAGCTCGCCGATTTCAAGTTCGATGCGGTCTGGGCCGTCGACGTCAACGGGCGCGTCGTGGCCAACGTCGGCTTCGAGCACGGCGAGGACTGGGAGCTCGGCGGGTATCCCGCCGTCGCCGATGCCATCCACGGCTGGATCCGCGACGACGCCTGGGTATGGAAGGGCCGCATCTACCGGATCGTCGCCCGCCCCGTCGAGCGCGAAGGAGGCGAGCCGGTGGGCGCCATCATCGGCGCCAAGATCGTCGACGACACCTTCGCCCGCTCGGTGTCGAAGCGCACGGGAGCCGCCGTGGGGTTTTACGCGGATGGCGCGCGGGTCGCCTCGGGCGCTCCCGAAGGCTTCGACAACGCCAGCCTCGACGAGATCACCAGCGACCTCAAGGCGCTCGACACCGACAAGAACTACCAGGAAAAGGGCCGCAGCGACGTACGCGTTCTCGGGCAGCACCTCGGCGTGGTCTATGCGCGCTTGCCCGGCGAGACGTGGGACCTGGGCGCCGGCTACGCGGTCGGCCACAACGCGGTCTCCGTGGGCGGGCCATTCGACTTTCTCACCCAGGCCGACAACTCCGACAAGGAGACGGTGCCGACCAAGCTCATCGTGCTGTTCGTGGTGCTGGTCGTCGCGGTCGGGCTCGGCTTCACGTTCGCGGAGCACAACCGACCGCTCGCTACCTTCCGCAACGAGGCGATCCGCCTGGCCAAGGGGGAGATCGACGTGCTCTCGCCGAGCCGTTTCCGGGGCGCTTACAAGAAGATCGCCGCCGACCTCAACGACGGCATCGAGAAGGTCGCCACCAAGGGCGGCGCCCCCCGCCGCGCCGCCGATCTCGAGCAGGTCCTCGGGCCCATCCCCGCGCAGCCTCAGATGAGCGCCTTCTCCGTGCCCGGCGGCCCCGGGAGCAGCCCCATCGAGTCCCCCACCGGGAGCGGGGCGCGCCCCCTGCCGCGACCTCCGGTGAGCGATCGCGGCGCGGCCCCACGGCTACGCGGGCAGGTGCCCGCGGCGCCGCCTTCGGACGACGGCGGCGATCTCCTGGAGGTCCGGGTCTCCTCCGCCACCCCCGCTCCTCGGCCGCCTCCGCCGCCGAAGCGTCCTGCGCCTCCTGCAGCCGGGGCTCCGGGGGCCCCCCCGGTCGAAGCGCTCGCCGAGCCCGAGCCCGAGCCCGAGGCGCCCGCTTCCCACGCTGCGGGTGACGACTTCGACGAGCTCTCCGACTGGCATCGCGTCTACGAGGATTTCGTCGCCCTCAAGCGGCAGTGCGGCGAAGAGACGGGCTCGCTCACCTTCGAGAAGTTCAAGGGCACGCTCCAGCGCAACAAGGATGCGTTGGTCGCGCGCCACAGCTGCTCGCGGGTCAAGTTCACCGTCTATGTCAAGGAGGGCAAGGCTGCCCTCAAGGCGTCGCCGGTCAAGTAGCTGTCATCCTGCGGAGCGCTTGGGAGCGCTCCGCGACCTGTCATCCTGCGGAGCGCCCGAGAGCGCTCCGCGACCTGTCATCCTGCGGAGCGCCCGAGAGCGCTCCGCGACCTGCAGAGCGCGCGGGAGCGCTCCGCGACCTGGGATTTCTTCACGGCGAGGCGAGGAGCACGATGGTACGACGAGGGTGGTCGAGGGTCGCGGGCGTGGCCGCGACGTTCGCGGGGGTCGCATGGGCGGGGGCGGCGGCCGCGTCGTCGGGGCTAGACTCTCCGGACAGCGGCGTCGTTCAGATGGGCCGCGGGAGCGCCTGGCTGGCGCGCGCCGACGATCCGCTCGCCGTCTTTTTCAACCCGGCGGCCATGGCGTTCCAGGCGAGCGGCGTCCACGTGGGCGCGCAGCTCTTGATGGCGAACCGCTGCTACACGCGCCTCGGCCTCCCGGCCCAGGGCGCCACCGTCGGCACGCCGGTCGCCCCCGACACGGCAGGCGGCGCGCCGGCACCGTTGCTGCCCGGTCAGGCCCAGCCCGGGCCGCAGTACGCGGGGGACAAGACGGTGCTCCCGGCGGATCAGGTGTGCGCGCCCGCCACGCCGTTTCCGGTCCCACAGATCGCCGCCGTGTTCCGCGTCGCCAGCAACGCCGCCGTGGGCATCGCCCTGGTGACCCCGCACTCCGCCGGCGCAAGCTCGTGGGGCGAGTCGATCGGCTACACCAACTCGCTCGGCTTCGGGGTCACCGAGCCTTCCCCGCAGCGTTACATGCTGGTCAGCTCGAGCGCCCTGCTCGTCAACCCGACCGTCTCCGTCGCCTACGCCCCGACCGAGAACCTGTCGTTCGGCGCCGGCTTCATCTGGGGCGTAGGCACGCTCGACTTCGTCACCTTCTCGGAAAGCATCTCGACGCCGACGCCGGGGATCACCCCCACCGACCACTCCGGCGGCGACGTGAAGGCCGAGCTCAAGGGTAAGGACCTCTTCATCCCGGGCATCGTGCTCAGCGGGCTGTGGATGCCGACGAGCAACCTCGACGTGGCCGGCTGGTTCAAGTGGCAGGACGCGCTCAAGGCCAGCACCGACCTCACGCTCACCTCGCTCTACTGGAACGCCAACGGGACGCCCAACACCACCCCCTGCGTGGGCGCTGCAGCCAACTGCAACCTCACCCAGGCCAATGGCGCGGGCACGGTCAAGCTCCAGATCCCGATGGAGGCCAAGCTCGGACTGCGCTTTCACCTCCCCCGCAAAGAGGTGACCGACGCGCCGGGCTGGTCCACCAGGCCGGGCCGCAAGGTGCGCGATCCGATGAGCCAGGACATCTTCGACGTGGAGGTCGACTTCACCTACGCCAACAACAGCGCGGTGCAGAACCTGCAGCTCGGCTTCAACCCGGGGATCGGCATCAAGGGGACCCCCTCCGGCACGCAGGTGCCGGTCAACGGCGACATCCCCTACAACTGGAAAGACGTCTTCGGGGTCCGTCTTGGAGGCGACGTCGTCGCCGTGCCCAACGTGCTGTCGGTGCGCGCCGGCGGCTTCTACGAGACCAAGGGGCAGGACGACCAGTACCTCTCGCTCGCCTTCGACCTCGCGCAGAAGCTCGGCCTCTCGGCAGGCGCCACGGTGCGCTTGGGGCCGGTCGACATCTCCGCCGCGTTCGCGCACACGTTCTACGGGACGCTCAACAACGGCGGCAACGGCAAGGTCTACGCCCTCTCCGGCGACACCTCCGGCACGCACAGCCAGAACGGGCAGCCCGCCGTCTGTGGCCCCGATCCCAAGAACCCCGCCATCGGCCCGGGATGTTTCCGCAGCTACCAGCCCATCAACGGCGGCATCCTGACCCAGAGCCTCAACGAGGTCGGCCTCTCGGGGACCGTGCGGTACTGACCGGTCTCCGGCCAGTGCAGCGTCGCCACAGCGCGGGCGCGCCGGTGGTGTCGACGCGAGGCCGATCCGCGCATATAACCCGCGCAGCATGAGCGAAACCCACGTCCGCAATGTCGTCATCATCGGGTCCGGTCCCGCCGGGCTGACCGCTTCCATCTACGCAGCGCGCGCGAACCTCCGGCCGCTCCTCATCGAGGGCTTCAACGCCGGGGGCCTGATCCCCGGCGGGCAGCTGATGTTCACGAGCGACGTCGAGAACTACCCGGGCTTCCCCGACAAGGTGACCGGGCAGGAGCTGATGGGACGCTTCCGCGAGCAGGCCGAGCGCCAGGGGACCGAGATCGTCACCGCGGACGTCGACCGCGTCGACTTCTCGGAGCGGCCCTTCAAGATCTGGGTCGAGGACACCCTCTACCTGGCCCAGGCCGTGATCATCGCCACCGGCGCGCGCGCCAACTACGTCGGCCTCCCCAGCGAGGAGGCCCTCAAGAACAAGGGCGTGAGCGCCTGCGCGGTGTGCGACGGCGCGCTCTTCCGCGGCGAGGACGTCGTCGTCGTCGGCGGCGGCGACACCGCCATGGAGGAGGCCACCTACCTCTCGGGGCTGTGCCGCTCGGTCACCCTGGTGCACCGCCGCGACGAGTTCCGCGCGTCGAAGTCGATGATCAACCGCGTGGTCGACAACTCCAAGATCAAGATCCTCTACAGCAGCGTCATCGACGAGGTCCTCGATCCCAAGGAGGACCGCGTGACCGCCGTGGTGGTCAAGAACGTCAAGACCGGCGAGAAGAGCACGGTGCCCTGCGCCGCGATGTTCGTGGCCATCGGCCACACGCCGATGACCGAGCTTTTCGTGGGCCAGCTGGAGCTGCACCCCAACGGCTACCTGAAGACGTCGCCTGGATCGACGCGCACGAGCGTGCCGGGCGTGTTCGCGTCGGGCGACGTCCAGGACTTCACCTACCGGCAAGCGGTCACCGCGGCGGGCACGGGCTGCATGGCGGCGCTCGACGCGGAGCGCTGGCTGTCTGCAGAGGGCGCCCATTGATCGACACGGGGGGCGCAACCGATCCGCGCGAAGAGCTGGCCGAGCTCGCCGCGTCGATCCGTGCATACGTCGAGTGGCAAGCGGACACCGGTGCGTCCGGTCTCCCCTCGGAGACCGCGCCCCCTGCCGCACTCGCCGGCACGGGCGCCGCGGCACCGATGGCGCCCGCGCCCGCTCCCCGCTCGCCTGCACCGACCGCCACCGCGGCGGCGGCTCCCTCCTGGCCCGTCTCGCCCGCACGCCCTGCGGTTGGCCCAGCCATGCGCCTCGCGGAGGCCAGCGTCACCCCCAGCCCCCCGCCCGCCGTGGGACCCCCGCCTCCGGCACTCGCGATGGTGGAGGTCCCCAAGCCCCCGCAGGCACAGGCACCAGCACCCGCGACCGCCCCGCGCGACGCGGGCACCGACGAGCGCCGGACGCGCCTGGCGCTCCTCGCCGAAGAGGTCCGTTCGTGCACCCGGTGTGCGCTCCACGAGACCCGACAGCAGACGGTGTTCTCACGCGGCGATCCCTTCGCGGAGCTCGTGTTCATCGGCGAGGGCCCCGGCGCGGACGAGGATGCGCAGGGCGAGCCCTTCGTCGGCCCGGCCGGGCAGCTCCTCGATCGCATGATTGCAGCGATGGGCTACCGCCGCGACGAGGTCTACATCGCCAACATCGTCAAGTGCCGGCCGCCCAGCAACCGCAAGCCCGAGCCCGCGGAGATGGCCGCCTGCCTGCCGTTCCTGACCCAGCAGGTCACGCTGGTGAAGCCCAGGGTGCTGGTGGCCCTCGGCGCCACGGCGATGCAGGGCCTCTGCGGCACCACCGAGGGCATCACGCGGCTGCGTGGCAAGTGGAAGCTCTACAAGGGCTCGATCCCGATCATGCCCACGTTCCATCCGGCATACTTGCTGCGCAACCCGGCCGCCAAGCGCGACGTGTGGAGCGACCTCCAGGACGTGATGAAGCACCTCGGCAAGCCGACCGGGAAGCCATGAGAGCGAAGGGCGAGCCCGACGCGAGGGTGCTGCCCGACGTCGCGCGCGCCACGTTCATCGCCGTGGGGCTGTTCCCCTGGATCTTGCCGCTGCTCCGCGCCTGGCTGCCGCTCGGGGCCGTCGGCGCCGGGCTCGACAGCGCATTCGTCACCATGTGCCACCGCCTGCCAGAGCGCACCCTCACGCTCGCGGGGGTGCCGATGCCGCTGTGCAGCCGCTGCGCGGGGATTTTTGCGGGCGTGGCCCTGGGGGCGCTGACGGTGTGGCCGCAGCTCTCCGCGCGCTCGTGGAGGAGGGTGATCACAGCGACCGTCGGTGCGATGGTCGTGGACGTGGCGACCCAGGATCTCGGCTTCCACCCTGTCTGGCACGCCACGCGGCTGGCCTCGGGGTTCGCGTTCGGGTACGCGCTGGCAGCCGCGTGTGTTATCGCGCTGCGTCGCGAGGCGTTGGGGGCTCCCGCCACCCCCAAAGCCTCGGGCTGAGCTCGCCATCCCCTACTTGTGACCACCCATCGCCCGGCACTCGTGGACCGGACCCTTGGTCGCGTTGCGGACGCAGTCGCTGTAGGCCTCGATGCCGTCCTTCCACTTGCCCGAGTCCTGCAGCGCAGAGCCAAGGTAGAGGTACAGGTCGGCGTCGCTCGGGTCGGCGGCGATGCCCTCGCGCGCCTTGGCGATGGCGTCCTTGGTGCGACCGCGGTTGAGCAGGCTGAGGGTCTCCTTCTTCAGCGCAGCGGCGTCGGATGCGGAGGGCGCCGGCTTGTCGTCCGCCTTCTTGGCGTCGTCTGCCTTGGGCTCGTCCTTCTTGACCTCGTCTGCCTTGGGCTCGTCCTTCTTGGCCTCGTCCACCTTGGCAGGCTCATCCGCCTTCTTGTCGATGGGCTTGGCGTCCATCTCCACCTTGGCGGGCTCGGTCGCCGCCACCGTCTTGGCGGGTTCGGCGGGGGGCGGTGCTCCGCCCTTCACCTCTTCAGGCGCGGAGGGCTTGGCGTCGGCGACGAGCGCGGTGGTCGCACTGATCGGCCGCTTCGACGCGGACACCTGCTTGCCCACCACCGCGATGGAGATCACTCCGGCGAAGGCCACGACTCCGGCCACCAAGCGCCGCAGTCGAGCGCGACGGGCGAGCGTCGACGGCGAGAGCACGGGCACCGGGCTCAGCTCGTGGTCCTCATGCTCCTCGACCGGCGGGACGGAGTCCTGGTCTTTGCGGAAGAACGCGGACGAGATGGACGAGGGATCGAGATCGTCGTCCAGCGCAGGCACCGCGCGCAGCGAGGCCGGTCGCCGTGAGCCAGGCTCCGCTTCCTTCGTCGAGGAGAGCTTCTTGTTGGACGGGAGCGACCTCGGGTCCTCGGCCTTGGCGGGAGCTGCCTTCTTCGACTCGTCGCCCTTCTTCGCCGCTGCGGGCTGTCCCTTCTTCGGGTCGTTGGTCTTACCCGAAGGCCTGGACGTCTCCGCCACCGCGCTGGGCGCGGCCTTGGCGACGGGCGCGGCCTTGGGCTGCTCGGTGCGCAGAGTGGTCGCGAGAAGCGGGACCTCTTCTTTGACCGCCGGCTTCTCTCGAGCCGCGTCCCCGGAGCCCTTGGACGTGGTCTGCGCCGGCGGCGAAGACTTGACCGGCCCGGCCTTGAACGAATCGTCCGGAGGGGGCACCTGAGCCGCCGTGGAAGAAGACGGTTGCTTCGGCTCGCCGCTCTCGGTGGACGGCTTGCTTGGCGCGGTGGCCGAGCCAGGCGCGATCTCGAGGACCGGCCCGGCGCCCCGCGCCGGCTCGGGCGGTGTGGCAGGCTCGACCTTTGCCACAATCTCGGGCTTGGCCTCGACCTTGGCGGCGGGCGCCGGCTCGGGCGCGACCGAAGGCTCCCGCACCGTCTCACGGGCGCGGAGGTCGAGCGACGGCGCGGTCTCCGGGGCGCTCTCCCGTGTGCTCGAAGGCGTCTCCGAATCACGCCCCGACGGCGGCGGCTCGGACGGCGTGGTCCCTTGCTCGTGCGGCTGCGAGGCCCGAGGCCGAAGATTGCGACCCTTGTTGGCTGCCCGCATCGAAGCGCGAAGTCGCTTGGACATGACTCGATCCATCCTCCGTGGGCGTCACGCGCCTAACGCGCGCGGCGCCCGACTACCGGCACCCTTCACGAACCGCGCCGACTCGGTGGAACCGCCGGAGAGTTGATTCTATCAGGTGGGCAGGCACTTTTCCATGTGCCGGAGCGTGCCGCGGTGCAGCGACACCGACCCACCGATCAGTCTCACGGGCCGGCGAGCTTGGGCCAGCCGTTTCGCCGGGACGCGCGCAAATCGCCCACACAGTCACACACCTCGGTCTACCCGTTGCGGACCGCTCGCGGCCGCACCTCGAGCGTGAATGGCCGCAGGAGGCGACCCGCATCACCAATTCGACACCCGCGAGGCGCGATCTCCTCGCGCCCAGCGGACGTTCAGTGCTTGGCGAGCGTGACAGCGCGCCCCGCGACCGGCTCCTCGTGAAGGAGGACCAGGGTGTCGACCCGGTTCTTCTTGTCGGACGCGTGCACCTCACCGGCCAGGTTGAACACCGACTGCCACTCCACCCCGTCGTCGCCGGAAAAGAACGCCGACGTCGAATCGCAGGCGGCCAGATCCTTCTCGAGTTGCTCGCCGGTGTGAGAGAAATCGGGCCCGGCGAGGCCCTTGCGCTGCTTCTTGGCGAGGCCACCCTTGAGCGGCCAGACCGCCGTCGAGAGATCCTTGAGCACCGTGGCAACGATGGCGCAGCCCGGCGCCGAGGCGACCCGGGCCTCGGGCGTGAGGTCGAGAGCCTTGGGCAGATCGTTGCGGCCGTCGGTCTTGACGGTGACCTTGGGCGCCCCGGCGGCTCCCAGCGCCACGATGACGGCGGCCACGGCGGACGTCTTGGCCTTTTTGTCCACCAGCAGCGTCACCGGGTTACCGTTGATCGGTAGATCCTTGACGATCTTGGCGAGCTTGTCGGGGCCCGTGGCGTCCGCCAGGTTGACCCGCTGCCCGCCGAGGTAGGGCCCCTCGGGATCGACGAGCAGGTCCGGCATCGTCGTCGGCTTGGGCCGCTCGGTAGCGGTGGGCGCGGGCGCCGGCGCGGCCGACGGCGTCGCGGAGGGGGCTCCAGGCTTGGGCGGATCGTCGCAGCCGGTGAGACCGACGATGCCGACGGCACAGATGAAAAAGAGCGGGGAGCGGGACATGGCGGCGCAGTGTAACCGAAACGGCTCACCGCGATGTCACCCCTCGTTTACGGGGACGCACTCGGGAGGAACCCCGCACACGTCGGCGCGCCCAGGCCGAACGTGTAGTTGGAGGCGCACGCCGAGGTGGTGCTGCTCGTGGCGATGCAGAGCCCACCCGTGCAATCGGAGTCCGCCGTGCACGCCGCGGCGTCCGCGAGCTGGCCCGCGCACACGCTGCCCGCGCAGCGGAGGCCCGGGCCGCACGCGAGGCTCGCGCTGCACGCCTGGCCCTGGACCGGCTCCGCGACGCAGAAGCCGCTGGTCTCGCAGAAATAGCCGGCCGTGCACGCGGCCGAGGGGTCGGTGCACGAGCTCCCCGGCGCGATCGTGACCGGCGTCTCGCACGTGCCGGCGGCACCCTGGTGGATCACGCACGAGAGGCCCGAGCCCACGTCGCAGCCGGTGTCGCCGGTGCAGGGAGCGCCCAGCTCACCGGCCTGGTTGAACACCGGCAGACACGCCTGCGTCACGCTCTGGAGCGCGGCGGCGTCGACCTGCCCGGTGCCGTAGGCGGCCGTGTGGGCGTCGACGCAGGGCTGGGCGTAGGCGGCGTGGTACGGGAGGTTGAGCGGGTTGCACACCTCGGGGGAAGAGCGGCGGGTGACGCAGGTCTGCATGTCGGTCGCGAGGCTGTCCGCGCTGGCGCCGTAGCAGGCCTGCACCACCGCCTGGCTGCAGTCCGACTGGGCGAGCGCCTGGCAGAAGCTGGTGACCTGGGAGTAGTCGACGCCGCTGTCGCCGCCACACCCGCTGCCGAGCGCGCCGGCCAGCAGGAGGAGCGCGACGCCCGCACACCCGCGGGCCACGCGGCGGGTCTGGGGGGATTCGCGGAGGTCGAATCGGAACGAGCTCATGCGCCAGTCTCCTCGGGGTCTCGGCGCTCCGGGACCGCCATCCTCGTTGTACGTGACCGCCACCCCATTCCTTCCCTGGTTTGGAGGGCGCCGTTGTGCGAAACGTGAAGCACGATGCGTTCCCCGTTCCTCGCTCGGTTCCGGGGGCTCGCGGCGGGCCATCCCGCCGTCGCCATCGAAGACGACCAGGGCTCCCGCTCGTTCTCCGCCCTTTATGAGGGGGCGCTCCGCGCTCGGGAGGCCCTCTGCTCTGGTACCACGTCGCTCGAGGGCCGGCGCGTCGCGATCTTGCTTCCGCCGGGCGCGGCCTGGGTCGAGGCGTTCCTGGGCATCGTCGCTGGAGGCGGCGTCGCGGTGCCTCTCTCGCCGCTCTATCCCCCGGCCGAGCTTTCGTGGTTCGCCGCCGATGCCGGCGCCGACACTGCCATCGTCGCGGCGGAGCTCGACGAGCGTGCCTCTCTCCTGGCCGCGGGCCGCCGCATCCTCCGCCCCGAAGACCTCCTCGCCGCATCCCCCAGCGAGCCCGCCGCGATCGCTGCCATCGCCCCCACCGACACCGCGCTCCTCCTCTACACGAGCGGCACCACCGGCAAGCCCAAGGGCGCCCGCATCACCCACGAGAACCTCGCCGTGCAGGGCGAGCTGCTCCGCGCGGCGTGGGGCTACCGCGACGACGACGCGCTCCTCCACGCCCTGCCCCTCCATCACCTGCACGGCCTGGGGATCTCGCTGCTCACCACGCTGCTGGCGGGGGCGCGCGCCCGCATGCTCCCGCGCTTCGAGGCGCGGCGGGTGTGGGAAGCCCTCGCCGGCGGCGGCATCACCGTGTGGATGGCTGTGCCCACCATGTACCAGAAGCTCCTCGAGGCCTTCGACGCCGAAGGCCCCGCGACCCAGGCGCGCTGGGCCGCGGGGGCCCGCGGTCTACGGCTGGCCACCAGCGGCTCGGCCGCGCTCCCCGTCACGCTCGCGGCCCGCTGGCGCGCCCTCAGCGGAGCGATCCCGCTGGAGCGCTTCGGGATGACCGAGATCGGCGTGGGGATGAGCAACCCGCTCGACCCCGAGGCCCGTCGCGCCGGCTCCGTCGGCCCGGCCCTGCCCACGGTCTCGGCTCGCATCGTCGACGACGCCGGGGCCGACCTCGAAGCCGGCCCCGGCGAGCTCTACATCCGCGGCCCCAGCGTCTTCCCTGGCTACTGGCAGCGCGAGGAGGCCACCGCGGCCGCCTTCGCGGACGGCTGGTTCAAGACCGGCGACGTGGCGGAGCGCACCCCCGACGGCTACGTCCGCCTGCTCGGCCGCACCAGCGTCGACATCCTCAAGAGCGGCGGCTACAAGCTCTCCGCTCTCGAGATCGAGGAAGCCCTCCGCGACCACGACGCCATCGCCGAGATCGCGGTCGTCGGCGTCCCCGACGAGACCTGGGGCGATCGGGTGGTCGCCGTCGTGGTGCCCGTGTCCGGCCGTGACGTCGAGTGCTCGGAAGAGCTGCTGCGCGCCTGGGCTCGCGAGCGCCTCGCCGTCTACAAGGTGCCGCGCCAGGTGATCGTGGTCGCTTCGCTGCCCCGCAATGCTCTGGGCAAAGTCGTCAAGCCGGAGCTGATGAAGGCCATCGTGGCCGGCGCGCTGCGCTAGGACGGCTCCGCTCCGCGCGCTGCCCCTCGGGTCCGGTGCGACGAACGGGGACTACCTCGTCTCGAGATCGGGCGGCTCGTGCTCGTCGGCCTCTCCCTGCCGGGCGTCGGCCGAAGGGTCCCCCTTTTGCCGCTCCTCGCGACGGGCGGCGCGAACGGTGGCGACCTCTGCTCGGGAAGGGTTGATGACCAGGAAGCCGTGGTCGGCGTCCACCAGCGCCACGTCTCCCGGCGCCGCCCACCGGAAGGCCCCGCCGACGTCGACGATGGAGGGTACGCCCATGAGCTTGAGGAGCACGCTGGTCCGCGGGCTGGTCGCGCGCTCGGTGAGGGCGATGGCGACGGGGGTCGCGCGTGCGGAGACGAGCAGATCGAAGACCGTCACCTGATCGCCGAGGAGGACCGCCTTGGAGGGGAGCTCGGCGCGCTGGTCGGGGGCGGCGAGCATGAGGAGGGCGTCGCAGAAGTCCTCGATGTCGCGGGCGCGATCCTGCAGGAAGGGGTCACCGACGATGCCGTTGGCGGCGCGCGCGGCCTCCCGGGCGATGGTGCCGAGGGCCTGTGCGACGCTCTGCCCCTTGGAGATGAGGTTGAAGGCGCGCTCGCGCAGGCGCGAGTCGCTGACGAGGAGCAGGTAGGTGGAGAGGAAGGTCGCGTCGTCGCTCATCCCCAGCAGCGCGGCCTGGGTGACGAGAGCGCCCAGCGCCTTGCCCGCAACCTCGAAGGCGCTGCGGAGGAGGCGCGGATCCTCACCGCCCTTGTCGCGGCTGGGGACCGCGGCGGGACGGCGCAGCGCCGCGATGGCCCCCAGCCCGCGCCCCGGCACCACCGGCACCCCGGGCAGCGTCACCTTGCGGGTACCCCCGCCGGTGCGGCGCGCCTGGTGGCGCTCGGTCTTCTCGTCGAGGAGCTGCGCGTGGCGGATGCCCGAGGCGATGGGCACCGTGAGCGCGACGATGAGATCGATGTCGCTCGCGCCGAAGGCCAGATCGCCGGCTCGCTGCACCACCAGCGCGCCCAGCGCCCGCTGGTGGCCGAGCACGGGAACGGCGAGGAACACCGGGTACCGATCCTCGTCGAGCTCGGGGAAGGCGCGGTACCGCTCGTGCTCGGGGGCCTGGACCACCGAGATGGGGCGCATGCACTCGACGGCCATGCCGGTGATGCCCTCGCCAACGGCGAGGCGCACCACGCCGCGCGCTCCCTGCGGGAAGCCGATGTTGCCGCGGAGCACGAGCTCGCCCCCCTCGCCCTCGAGCAGGTAGAGCGAGGCCACGTCGGCCCCCACGATCTCGGCGATGCGCCGGGGCGCCTCGTCGAGGAGGAGCGAGAGCGGCATGGGCTTGGCGACGAAATGAACGAAGTCGAGCACCTGGTCGAGCCGGCCCTCGCCGCGCGCGTGGATGCGGGCGGCGGTGGGCATCGCACTCCGAGGCGGGGTCGGCGGTCCAGGGGCTGCGCCGTCTTCTTGGCGACCCGGGACCTGGAGAGGCGGTGGCGCGGAGGTGCGGGCCCTCCCGGGCGGCTTGGACTTCTTCGGGCCGGACATCGACTCGGGACGATACCGGGGCGCCTGCCTGGCCGCGACAAGTTCCGCCGTTCAGCGGAGACGGAGATCGACGGGCCCGTCGAGCGGCGGCCGTTGCATCTCCCCGAGATGCGCGCGGCGCGCCCGAGGCGCGAGCTCCCCCACCGCGGAGAGCAGGGACCCTGCGCCGAGCGAGCCGATGGATGTCAGGAAGGGCGCCCACGGGCCCAGCAGCGAAGGCGCCACGCCGGCGACGACAGGGACGACATGGACCACGCGTGCCGGCGGCGGCAGGAGCAGCGCCCGAGGGTCAGGATCGAGGCCGACGGCATGGTCGGGGCCCTCCCAGAAGTCTCCGACCGCCTGGAGGGAGGCGCGATAGAGGGCGAGCTCGGTGCGCAAGCCGGTATCGAGGAGGCCTCGAGGCACGGCTGCCCCGAGCTCGCGCAGGGCGCGATCGAGGGCGAGCGCGAAGGCGGCGGCGCGGGACGCGGGGCCCTCTACCAAGGCCGCGCGGGGGGAGAGGCAACCGCGCTGATCGAAGGGGATCACGTCGCGCGCGAGCGCGAGCGCGGCCAGCTCGACGGCGACGGAGGGACCGACCACCGCGACCCCGAGCCCGGTGCCATGAGCACGCACGATCACGCCCGGCAGGCTCGACGCGGCGATCGCGCTCACGGTCTCGTCGCGACCGTAGAGGTGCAGCTCGTCGCCCGGCGCCGCGGCGATGGCGTCGACACAGGCGACCACGCCGCCTGCGGCGACAAAGGCCGCGTCGGTGGCGAGGGCCCGCGCCAGCAGCGCCCCGAGGCCGGGATCGCGTCGCGAAGGGCGAACGGCGATGGATGGCGCGACGGCAGCAGCGACGGCGAGGGCGCGCAGGGCCGCCGTGCAGACGTTGGCGGAGAGCACGATGTGGCAGCGGGGGGCAGCGCCGGCAGCGGCGAGGAGCTCCTGGAGGTGCTCGGGGGCCGGGTCGGTCTCGAGGTGGACGGTGAGGGCGAGCTCGATCCCCTCCGCGGAGAGACCGCTCGAGCCGAGGAGGGCGGCGCGGGCCTCGCGCCCGAGCGGATCGGTGGGGTCCGCGACGCGCTTGCCGACCGCGGTCACCGCCCGCACCCGGGAGAGCCGCGCGTCCGGCGAGCCGCTCACGGGCGACCGAGCATCTCGTCGATGGCGACCGAGCAGCCGCGCGGCAGGGCCCCGGGGAGCCGGCCCAGCAGCTCGAGGCCGTGCTGTCCGGTGCCGTCGTCCACGAGGCGCACCCGGTCGGCGGTCTGCACGGCCACGGCCGAGTCGACGTTGGCGAGATCCACGAAGCGCGCGACGCCGACCTCGCCCAAAGGGACGGGCGCGAGGGAGATCGGATCGACCGCCGCGACGCGCACCCAGGGAGGCGCGGCGTAGACACCGTGGCGGGCCGCGCAGGTGCCGGGGGCCGAGACCGCCGCCGCGAGGGTGCCCTCGTAGAGCTGGCTTCCGAGCTCGGTCATCCCGTATTCGCCGACCACGTGCAAGGTGGGGACGCCGAACGCCTCGGAGAGGAGGAGGCGCAGCGCCTCCGGCTCGACCTCGCGGGAGCGGCCCTTGAAGCCGCCGGTCTGCATGACCCGGCTCCCCGCCGGCAGCCGGAGGTCGGTGCCGTCGGACTGCTCGAGCAGGTGCACCAAGGCGAACGAGGTGGCGAGCACGATCGTCGGTCGACCCGCGGCGCGGGCGTCCGCGGCGGCGCGCGCGATGCCGGCAAGGTCGAGCCTGACCTCTCCATCCGCCGCGGGCTCGACGTGGAAGCTCGCCGGCCCGTCGAGCGTGCGCGCGAAGAGGTCGAGCATGAACCCCAGCGAGGAGTCCGGCTGGAGCGAGAGAGGCGCGGCGAGCACGAGGGCACCGAGCGCGACGCGGTCCGGCCAGAGGAAGCGCGCGCCCCAGGTGAGCGCCGCCAGCGCGTAGGTGGCGGTGGAGCGGAGCGGGTGCTCGCCGCGCGCCCCCTGGGTGGTGCCGCTGGTGCGAAAGAGGGCGACGTCCTCCTCGGGCGGGTGCGCGGCGACGCGAGCGAGACGGAAGACGTCGGTGGGGACCGCGGGGATGGAGGACGCGGAGCGGGCGGTGGCCAGATCGGCGCCGCGAGCGCGCACGAGCCGCGCGAACGCCGGGACGTGCGCGGCCTGGAAGCGGGCGAGGTCGAGCGCCAGGACGTCGAACGGCTCGGCTGCGGCGCCGCGGCTGGAGGCGCCGATGAAGGCCCGCACCCGGGCGTGGAGGGCGTCGCTGTCGGCGGGGGAGAACACGCCGGGCTCCTTAGCACGGGCTAAGGCGCCGCGAGCACCTCGCAGAGGGCCGTGGTCGCGTCGGCGAGCCGCTCCTCGCGGATGGTGAGCGGAGGCGTCAGGGTCAGGGTCTCGGAGCGCGTGCCGCCGGTGAGCACCAGGTAGCCCCTCGCCATCATGGCGCGCATGGCGCGGAGGGCCCGCTCCCCGCCGTCGAGCTCGATGCCGATCATCAGCCCCTCGCCGCGCACGTCGACCACGCCGGGCAAGCCGAGGAGCCCGGCGCGGAGCGTCTCCCGCGTGGTCTCGCCGAGCTCCCGCGCGCGCGCTGGCAGCTTGCGGAAGCGGAGCGCATCGAGCGTGGCGATCGCGGCGGCGCATGCCAGCGGTGAGCCGGCGTGCGTGGAGGTATGGACCACCTCGGTGTCGCCGGCCCAGGCCATCATGACGTCCTCGGCGGCGACGCAGGCCGAGATGGCGAGCCCACCGCCGAGGCCCTTGCCGAAGCAGAGGATGTCCGCGGGAGCTCCGACCGCCGTGCTCCGCACCATGGCGCCGGAGCGCCCCATGCCCGTCCAGATCTCGTCGGCGATGACCAGCGCGCCGTGCCGGTGCGCGGCGTCGTTCACGGCCTGCAGGAAGGCGGTGGGCGGGACCACGCAGCCGCCGCGTCCCAGGATCGGCTCGATCAGCACGGCGCCGACGTCGCCGCCTCGGAGCGCTCGCTCCACGGCCGCGAGCGCGCGGTCGACGTCGGCCTCGGCGTGGGCGTACGGCGCGAAGGTGACGCGAGGGTTGAGCTGGTCGGCGAAGGGGAGGCGATAGGAAGGGCGGACGCCGCAGGCGGCGAGGGGGCCGTACCCGAGGCCGTGGTACGCGCCCTCGAAGGCGACGACCCCCGGTTTGCCGGTGGCGAGACGCGCCGTCTTTAGAGCGGCGGTGACGGCGTCGCTGCCGCTCTGGCCGAGCAGGACGCGCGGGCGGAGCCCCGGGTGGAGCGCGGCGACGCGCTCGAGGAGAGCGATCTTGACGTCCGCGGAGTAGACGTCACCGAGCGCCTGGAGCAGCCGATCGGCCTGGCCCGCGAGCGCGCGCAGCACCGGGGCCGCGCCGTGCCCGAGGATGAGCGCCCCGAAGCCGGCGATCAGGTCGACGTAGCGGTTGCCGTCGACGTCGACGACGTTCGAACCCTTCGCGGACGCGAGCACGATGGGGAGCATCTCGGCTCCGCTCTGCGCGGCGCGCGCCTCGCGCCGCTGCCCGAAGGCGGGACACTCGACCTGTTCGAGCCGAGCGAGCGCGCTCCGGGACAGGGGTCCCGGGGGGGCGACCCGGATCTCGGGGGGCTCATCGCCGGCCGTCTCGCCGGCCGGTGCGGGGAATTCGCTGAGGGGCATGACCATCCTCCTGGGCCCGGGGGCTTGGGGCGCCCAGCGTACCAGGCTCTACGAGCTTACCCGGTTCCGCCCGCCGTTCTTGGCGAAGTAGAGCCGCTCGTCCGCTCGCTTGATCAGATCGTTCGCCGTTCGATCGCTGTCGTGGAGGAGCGCGGCGCCGACGCTGATGGTCACCCGGATGGCGTCGGCCTGGAACACGAAGGAGTGCTCGCTGACCTTCTGCCGCAGCGTCTCCGCCAGCGCAGCAGCGCCCTCGAGCGACGTCTCCGGGAGAATGATCGCGAACTCCTCCCCGCCGTAGCGGGCGAAGACCTCGTCGCGGCGGATGCGCGCCTGAACGATGCGGGCGAGGTCCTTGAGGACGAAGTCGCCGGCGAGGTGACCGTGGACGTCGTTGATGCGCTTGAAGTGGTCGATGTCGAACAGGAGGATCGCCAGATCGCGCTCGTGGCGGCGGCCGCGGACGATCTCGCGCTCGAGCGCCTCGTAGAGGTAACGCTTGTTATGGATCTGCGTCAGACCATCCATGATGGTCATCCGGTAGATCTCCTCGTGGTACTGGGCCTCCACGTCCGCGCCGGAGAGGAACTTGAAGATGGTCGGTCCGATCTTGACCCGATCGCCGTTCTTCAGGACCATCTCGCGGGAGATCTGCTCGTCGTTGCAGTAGGTCCCATTGGTGCTGCCGTCGTCGACGACGAGCCACGCGGCGGCGCGCTGCTCGAAATGGGCATGCCGCCGGGAGACCGAGTCCCCGTCGAGAACCACGTGATTGTCGGCGCCACGTCCCACCCGGGTCGGGTTGTTCTCGAGGACGAACCGCTTGCCGAGGAGCGTGGGCTCCTTGGTGTAGATCACCACCAGGCAGTCCGTCGTGCTCCGCGAACCACTGGTCCCCGGCGCCGGCTGGACCACCTGGGTCACACGTGTCTTTTCGTCGAAGTCGTTCACGCGTGAATCAGCCCTGAGCCCCGGGGTTTGGGGGCAGAGCCCCCGATCGTGAATCAGCCCGCCCTCGTACGGCCGCGGAACGCGCTCGGGCGTTCCGCAGGATGACCCGACCTTCCTCTGGATGGTGGAGGTTCGTCCGCGGCGGGTCGGCTCCGTCAGATGTCGCTCCGGGAGGCGCCTGTCGCCCCCGAACCCGCGTCAGGGGAGGGTATCGTTCCCGTCTTCCACGCGTCAAGCCGGGCTCTTCGTCAAGGGGAGCTGCCCGAGCGACCCGGCGAGGCGGTCCACGGCTCCGGGGCTAGAGGGTGCCTGGTCGCAGAACGCTCTCGGGCGGTCCGCGGGATGACCGGGCGCGGGCCTCGCCGCGGGCAGCGCGGCCCTGCGGGTCGACGGCAACGTGGCGCGGAGCAGACCGCCGTCGAAGACCCAGAGCTCACCCGGGCGGCCCTGGGTCCAGACCTCGTTGGTGGTGAGCGGCGTGGTCGCCACCACCGCTACGCGGTCGCGCGCCGTCGTGACGGCGGAGAAGTCGACCCGGAGGTCGTCGTCCGCCAGCATCGCCGCGCCAAAGGGCGCCCTCCGGATGACGTGACAGAGTCTCGTCGCGCAGCGCGCGTACAGGTGCCGGCCGTCGCCGAGGAGGAAGTTGAAGGTGCCGTGGGCGCCGAGGTCGGCCCCCACGTCGGCGACGGCCTGCCACAGGTCGCTGACGCGGCGCGGGTAGTCGGGGAAAGCCGAGCGCAGCGCCTCGAGCAACACGCAGTACGCGTACTCGCTGTCCGTCGTTCCCACGGGCTGGAACCGGCCAAGTTTGAAGCGCCGCACCGTCCGCAGCGTCCCGTTGTGCGCGAACACCCAGTTTCGCCCCCACAGCTCCCGCACGAACGGGTGCGTGTTGGCCAGCGTGGTGGGCCCGCGGGTGCGGCGGCGGATGTGACCTACCGCGAGCAGCGTCTTGATCGGGTGCGCGGCGAGGAAGCTCGCCAGCGGGCTATGACAGGCGGCCGCGGGCTCCAGGAATACCCGAGTGGCCCGCCCCTCGTAGAAGGCCAGGCCCCAGCCGTCGGCGTGAGGACCGGTCTTGCCGCCGCGCTGCCTCAGACCGCTGAACGAGAAGACGATGTCGGTGGGGACGTTGCACTCCATCCCGAGCAGCTCGCACATGGAGCGGTCAGGATAGCAGGGTCACCGCGGGGCGAGCGAGACCGAGTGAACGACGTCGACCATCGCCTTCACGTTGTCGACCGGCGTCTCCGGCACGATGCCGTGCCCGAGGTTGAAGATGTGCCCGGGTCGGCCCGCGGCCTCGGCGAGCACGGCGCGCGCGCGCCGGGCCGCGACCTCTTGCGGAGCGCAGAGCAGCAGCGGATCGAGGTTGCCCTGAATCGCTTTGTCGTGACCGATGCGGTCCCAGGCGGCGCCGAGCGCCATGCGATGATCGACGCCGATCACCGTCCCGCCGGCCTCCACCTGGGCCTCGAGCAGCGTCGCCGTGTTGGTCCCGAAGTGGATCACCGGGACGCCGGTCTGCTCGACGTCCTTCAGGATGTGGCGAACGTGGGGCAGCACGTGGTCGCGGTAGTCCTGGGGGGCGAGCGCGCCCACCCACGAATCGAAGAGCTGGACGGCCTGGGCGCCCGCCGCGATCTGCGCCCGCAGGTAGCGACGCACCACCTCGGAGATCTTGCCCATCAGGAGCGACCAGGACTCCGGCTCGGTCCACATCATCTGCTTGGTGCGGCGGTAGTCGCTCGATTTGCCGCCCTCGATCAGGTAGCTCGCCATCGTGAAGGGCGCCCCGGCGAAGCCGATGAGCGGGACCTTGCCGTCGAGCTCGCGGCGGATCAGCCGCACGGCGTCGAGCACGTAGCCGAGCCCCTCCTCGGGCTCGAACACGCGCAGCCGGTCGATCGAGGCGCGGTCGCGCACCGGCTCGTGGATGACCGGCCCCTCGCCCTGAGCGAACTCGAACGGGGCGCCCATCGGCTCGAGGGGGAGGAGGATGTCCGCGAAGAGAATGGCCGCGTCCACGCCCAGGCGGAGGGGCTGGAGCGTCACCTCCAGCGCGAGGTCCGGGGTCTTGCAGATCTGGAGCAGCGTGTGCTTGGTGCGGAGCGCGCGGTATTCCGCCATGTAGCGGCCTGCCTGCCGCATGAACCACACCGGCGTGACGTCGGTCGGCTCGCGCCGGCAGGCGCGGAGAAAGCGGTCTTGCATGGTGGGCGACCATGTCCGCTCGCGCCCGGCGAGGCAATGGAAATGCCTGGCTACCGTGGCCCGCGTTCCTCGAAGAGCTCGATCCGCCGCGTCAGGCGGGCAGCGCCGGCCACCCCGGCGGGGAGCACCAGCAGCAAGGCGCAGGGCAGCAGGGAGAGCACGCCGAGGCCGAAGCCGAAGCCGAGCATGGCGCGGGCGTTGCGACCCATGAAAGCCACCCGAGCGCGGACGGGGGCGCCGTGGATGGAGAGGGGATAGTCACAGAGATCCCAGGCGACGAGGATGGCGAGGACCACCAGCTTGGCCGGAAAGGTGACCACGATGAGAGGTGGGAAGAAGAGCGTGACCACATAGAGCCCGGCGAGGACGGGCAGACCGAACGCGTAGCTCACGGCGAGCGACTGGAGCGCGCGCCCCATGTCCTCGATGACGCCGGTGGGTGGACGGTGCGGCGCGCCGAGCTCGGCCTCGGCCTTCCGGACGATGCGGTTGAGCGCCGGCCCGGAGAGCGGCTGGGCGACGCCGAAGCCGACGAGCGCGGCGACGATCAACGCGAGGGCGGCGATGACGACTTCGATCACCGCCGCCAGATACCCCCACCTCGGACCGAGGAGCCCCTCGATCATCGGCACCAGGAAGTGCATCACTCCAGCGCCGAGCATGGCGGTGACCAGCCCGAAGGCTGCCATCGGCACCAGGGCCAGCGGCCACACGCTCGGCGTCGTGAACACGAAGGCGAAGCCAGAGAACAGGGCGCGGGCCCCATCGAGGAAGCCCGGCCGCTCGGCGGGGCGGTCGAGGCCGCCGTGAGCTCGAGGGGCGCCAACGTTGCTCAACGCGGTGTCCACCCACCGTAGGCCAAGGCGCCCACCGGCGCTCGCCGAAACGCGTTTGCCTCCGCGGGCGAGGTTGACTAGCCCTGGACGATGATCCCCAAGCTCGCCACCGCAGCGTTGCTCGTCCTCACCGTCGCGCTCGCCCTCCCCGCGTGCGCCTCCAGGCCTCCGCGGCAGGCCGAGTCGGCCGACGCCCTCGCCGACAAGGGCGCCGACATGTCGACCGGCGAGGATTCGAGCGGCACGCTCAAGAGCAACCCCGACGAGAAGAGCGGCGAGGAGAAGATGCACGAGAAGTGCTGCGGCCAGTGCAAGGCGGCGGCCGCCGCCGATCGCAGCGGAGGCAAGCTCGAGGGCATCCCCTGCACGGACTTCACCGCCGGGCTCGACCCCTTCTGCCTCGAGCACTTCCGCGGGAAAAAGACGATGGCGTCGGAGTGCAAGTAGCTCCACGCTCACCGCGCGAGGGGAACGCACCCAAGGATGGCTCCACGGGGGTGTAGACTCGCTCCATGGCGCGTCCCTCCAGGCCCCCGGGCTTCGACATGACCTACCGCCCGGAGCGCCGGATCTCCTTCGGCCCCCCGCTGCGCCAGCGCCTGGCCTCGTTCGCGTACCTCGCCTTCGCGGTCGCGGTATGTGGCGTCATCGTCTACGGGCAGCGCGCGCCTTCCAGCTCGCGGCTCTTTCACTACGTGGTCGAGGGCGACCGCGGGCGCATCATCCCCTCGAGCGTGTGCGCGATCATCCTCATCTGCAGCGCCCTCGCCGGCGTCCTCCGCGAGCAGATGCGCGGAGTGATCCTCCACCCCGAAGGCATCGACGTGCGCGAGCTGCTGAGCCTCGGGTGGCCCCGGGTACGGCGCTTTCACTGGTCGCAGATCGACCGGGTCTGCGTCCCGTCGGCCCAGGGGGCCGCGGCGCCGATGACGATCCGCCTCGATCTCTGGGATGGCACCCGCACGTGGTTGCCGGACGTCGCCAGGGCAAACGAGCTCGGGATGATGCTGGAGCGGGTGGCCCTGGCCCGAGCGATCCCGATCGAGGGCGGCACCGGGCTGGTCGACGATCTCGGCAACCCTCTCGGGGACTGATCCAGCCAGCCGCACGCGGCGCCGCCCCCCCGGGGGCTCGCGACGGCAGCCCTACGCCCATGCTCCGGGTAGGGCACGAACGCGGGCTAGGGAGCAGCCTGATTCCTGACGGCGGAGGCCCGCGCTCCTTGACACTCCATGGCCCCTGCGTCTGAATCCACGCAACGTACGGCGTGAGCGGGAGAGTCATGGCAGAGTCGGCCGTCAACCGGATCAAGATATATCTGATCGACGATCACCCGATTGTCCGGGAGGGCTTCGCGCGCGCCATAGCCGACGAGCCGGACATGGAGGTCGTCGGCCAGGCGGGCACCGCGGCCGAGGCGCTCAAGGAGACGATCGCGCTCAAGCCCGACGTGGTGCTGGTGGATCTCAACATCCCCGATCGCGACGGCATCGAGCTGCTCGGCGCGCTGCGTGCCCAGCTCCCCGCCGCCAAGCTCCTCGTCCTGAGCGGCTACGACGACGAGTTCCGTGTCGCGGAGGCGCTCCGCGCCGGTGCCCAGGGCTACCTCGTCAAGACCTCGCGCCTCGACGAGGTGATCGAGGGCATCCGCCGCATCGTCGTGGGAGGCGCCCCGCTCTCGGCGCGCATCGCCGGCGCCGTCGTGCGCGCCATGCGCAAACCGGTCGGCGGGGAGGGCGCTGGCGGCCTCGAGTCGCTGACGCCTCGCGAGCGCCAGGTGCTGCGCCTGCTCGCGGCCGGGGTGTCCACGCGAGAGACGGCGGCGCGGCTCACCATCAGCCCCAAGACCGTCGAGACTCACCGCGTGCGCATCTACGCCAAGCTCGGCTGCAAGAGCGCCGTCGAGCTCACTCGCATCGCGGTGCGCACCGGCCTCATCGAGGCTTGAGTCCCGCGGGGTGCCGCGGGATCGTCGGCCGCGATGTCAAGCTTCCTCCCCAGCCACGCGCGGATCACGGCCCCCGGCATCGAGCCCTCGCGCTGGATGCTGGTGCTCCACGGCATCCTCGGCACCGGCGCGAATTTTCGCACCTTCGCGCGGCGCCTCGCCTCGGCGTGTCCGGGCTGGGGGTTCGTGCTCGTCGATCTCCGCATGCACGGGCGCTCGCTGGGCGCGCCTCCTCCCCACACCATTGCGGCTGCCGCGGACGATCTCGTGCGTCTCGGCGCGGAGCTGGCGCTGCCCATCGCCGGCGTGATGGGTCACTCGTTCGGCGGCAAGGTAGCGCTGGCGTACGCCCTGTCCGCGCCGCGGGAGCTCGAGCAGGTGTGGGTGCTCGATGCCTCGCCGGGCGCGCGACGCGACCGGGGCACGACGACCACCGCGGCGGCGGTGCTTCGTACGCTGCGCGCGCTGCCCGCGCGGTTGCCCTCCCGCGAGCGCTTCCTGGAGATCGTCGTCGCCGAAGGGCATCCGCTCGCGATCGCCGAGTGGCTGGCGATGAACGTGGAGCCGACCCACGGGGGGTTTCGTCTCCGCCTCGACCTGGACGCCATCCAGGCCCTGCTCGAGAGCTACTGCTCCGTCGATCTCTGGTCGGTGCTCGAGCGTCCCGAGCGAGCCCGCGCGTTCCACGTCGTCGTCGCGGGCCGCTCGGATACGCTCGATGAGGCCGATCGCATGCGCCTCACCGCCATCGCCGCTCGAGAGCCGCGCGTGCACGCCCACCTGATCGAGGGCGCGGGGCACTGGGTCCACGTCGACGCCCCGGATGCCCTCTTCGAGCTCGTGCGCCCGACGCTCACCTGAAGCTCAGGCGATCTCGAGCACCACGGGCGCGTGATCGGAGGGGCGCTCCAGCTCGCGCGGACGCTTGTCGATGATCGCGGATCGACACCGCGCGGCGAGCCCGCGGGTACAGAGCGCGAGATCGATGCGCAGCCCCCGATTCTTGCGGAAGGCGCCCATCCGGTAGTCCCACCACGAGTAGAGGCCAGGCTCGCCCTGGTGCAGGTCGCGGTAGACATCGACGAGCCCCCACTCGAGCAGCTGCTTCAGCGCCGCGCGCTCTTCGCTCGTGCAGAGGAGGCCCCCCTCCCACAGCCTGGGGTCATGGACGTCGAGGGTCTCCGGCGCCACGTTGAAGTCGCCGCAGACGACGAGGTCCTGGTCGGGCGCGCCGTGGCCGAGGAGGTCCCGGTGAAGTCGGCCGAGCCAGTCGAGCTTGTAGCCGAACGCCGCCGTGCCGACGGCCTGCCCGTTGGGCACGTAGACGTTGACGATCCGAACGCCCTCGATGGTGGCCGCGATCAGACGACGCTGGGCGTCGGAGGCGTCGTCGTCGAGGTTCCGCTTCACGTCCTCGATGGCGAGCCCGAGCTTGGCGGCGATGGCGACGCCGTTGTACGTCTTCTGGCCGAAGGTGACCGCCCGGTAGCCGACCTCCGCGAGCGCGGCGTGCGGAAAGAGATCGTCCTCGACCTTGGTCTCCTGCATGCAGAGCACGTCGGGCGCGGAGCGCGCGAGCCAGGCGGTGAGCTGGTCCAGTCGCGAGCGGACGGAGTTGACGTTCCACGTGGCGATCCGCATCGGCTATCTCGCGTCTGCGGGCAGGCTGGGCACCTGGGCGAGCGAAGCGCGGCTTGATTCGGGCGCGGCTCCAGCCACGCGGACGCTGGTCGGGGCGTCCGGGCGCGCTGCCGGCTCGGCAGGTTTCTCGCCGGCATCGGCGGCATGCGTGGGCGCGTCACGCGCAAGCGACTCCTCGATACAGACCTCGTGCATCGACTCCGGGCAGGCGATGCGGACGTGGACGTGGTCGTCATGAAGGTCAGCGTCGTTCGGGCTCATCATCACGCTCGCCGCCCGGTCGTAGAGCTCCCGTGCGACGTGCTTCTTGGTCGCGTACGCGAGGAGCTTTCCGCGCAGCGCGTTGGAGATGAACATGTAGCGAACCGTGGCTCGGTCGTCCTTGAGCATCGCCTCGACCATCGTCCACGTGCGCGCCTCGTCGAAGCGGACGCCAGGCGCGTCGCGCGCGTTGCCCGCATCGTCGAGCGGGATGAAGCGCTTCGCTACCATGGGCTTTCCCCTGGAGTTCATCACGTAGAAGCCGACGTCGGCGTCGCGCCCGCTCTGGTGCGAGTTGTGCCGGTCGAGGTGACCTCCGGTGCGGCCGGAGAGATCTCCGACGAACATCTGCGAGCCGCGGTGCTTCCTGGCGACCTCGGTCGCTGCATGGTTGAGCAGGTGCACCAGCTGCGGCAGCCCCCACGAGTGCCCGCCCGCGCGCTGGTGCAACGTCTTGCTGCCCCGCAGGCGCGCCGCACCGGCGAGGTGACCGTTGTTGGGTGCGCCGACGGACTGCGCGCCGTTCTTCGTCGTCCTGCTCGACCTGGTCGTCGGGGGCTTGGCGATCGCCGTGCTGGTCGTGACAGCAATCGCTAGCCCGCATGCAAGCGCGCGCGCGACGCGGCCCGTGCGGTTCCACATGGCGGCGGACGCTAGCGCGGGTCGCCCCAGCCGGGAAGCGCGCGCGCTCGGGAAGTAGGCGCTGTACAGGGTTGCCACGGCGCTCGCATCGTTTCCCACGCGTAACTCCGCGCGCTCGACCGGGGCTCCGTCGAAGCAAACCACAGCGTCGTTCGCCCCTGTGACGAACGCCTTGACATGAGAATGCACGGCGGCTAGAAGCCTCCCTCGCGTCGTCCCCCCGGACGGAGCAGGAGCGCCCGTAGCTCAGCTGGATAGAGCGTCGGACTTCGAATCCGAAAGTCGCCCGTTCGAATCGGGCCGGGCGTGCCGGCTGATCACGAGCGATGCGGTCTTGCCGTTTCGCGAAGCGTTTCGAGTGACAACCTAGAATACCGGGCCATTAGCTCAATTGGTAGAGCAGTGGACTCTTAATCCATTGGCTGGTGGTTCAAGTCCACCATGGCCCACCCGGTATACGTATCCTCGCAGGTGCGAGGATCGATATTTTCGTCGATTGCCAGTGCACAGAGCCTCCCTCCCGGTCGCGGAGGGCGCCTGCGCAATTCCGCGGGATCGCTCGGATGGGGGCCCTCGTGCGCCGCGAGGCTCGAGGGCTCAGCCCGGCGGCCAGGCGAGCGAGCGTCCACCGAGCACGTGAACGTGCAGGTGGAAGACGCTCTGCCCGGCGCTGGCGCCAGTGTTGACGACGACGCGGTAGCCGGTCTCGGCAACGCCGGCGAGAGCGGCGGCGCGGCTGGCGGCCAGCAGCAGCTTGCCGAGCATCTGGGCGTGCTCGGCCTGCCCGTCGTTGAGACTGGTCAGGTGCTGCTTGGGAATGACGAGCAGGTGCGTTGGCGCGACGGGGTTCACGTCGTGGAACGCGAGCAGGTCGGCGTCCTCGAAAAGGATCCGGGCGGGGATCTGCTTCGCGGCGATCTTGCAGAAGAGGCACATGCGTCTCTCCTACCGCGGCACGTCGCACGCGTCAGCGGTCACGAGCGCGGGGATGAGCCGGGCGAGCGCGGCCTCGATGCGCGCCCGATCGGGGTCGCCTGGCGGGGGCGCCCCGACGCAGCCTGCGCGCGCCATGGCGAAGAGCACCAGCGAGAGCTCGAGCGGCTCGAGCACGGCCGTCCGCCGCAGCCGCAGCGCGGGCACCGTGTAGGTCAGCTCGACGCGATCGCCGCCCGCGGGCGCCACGCCGACCACCTCGCCGGGCGCGCCGGGATCCGAGCGCGTGACGTGCCCCACGATGCTGCGGAGCTGAGCGGCGCGGCGGCGCACCCGCGAGAGCACGGGGTCCTTGTAGAGCTCGAAGAAGCGGTTGCGCGAATAGGTCGCTGGCGCGATCACCAGGGAGGCGAGGAGCGCCTCGCGGTCCACGGTGACCGGCGCCGTGCCGCTCATGGACCGGCGCCTCCGGACCCGCTCAGCCCGCCCTGCTTGAGCAGCTCGGCCTGGCGGTGGGTGCGCAGGGCCGAGATCAGGTCCTCGAGGTCGCCCTCGATGATCTTGTCGAGCTTGTGGAGCGTGAGGCCGATCCGGTGATCGGTGACCCGGTTCTGCGGGAAGTTGTAGGTGCGGATCTTCTGCGAGCGCTCGGCGCTCCCGACCATGGTGCGGCGCTCGGCCGACAGCGCGTCGTCCTGCTTGCGCTGCTCGAGCTCGAGCAGCCGGCTCCGGAGGACCTTGAGCGCCTTGGCCTTGTTCTTGAGCTGGGAGCGCTCGTCCTGGCACTTGACGATGAGGCCCGTCGGGATGTGCCGGATCTGCACGGCGCTGTTGGTCGTGTTCACGCCCTGCCCCCCGGGGCCTCCCGAGGCGGCGATGGAGATGTCGAGCTCCTTGTCGTCGATGTGGATCTCCACATCGTCCGCCTCGGGGAGCACCGCGATCGTGGCCGTCGAGGTGTGGATGCGCCCCTGGGCCTCGGTCGCGGGCACCCGCTGCACGCGGTGGACGCCGCCCTCGTAGCGCAGGTGCGAGTAGACATCCTGGCCGGTGATGAGGGCGATGAGCTCCTTGATGCCGCCGCCGGAGGACTCGCTCTTGTTGAGGATCTCGATCTTCCAGCGCTTGGTCTCGGCGTAGCGGCCGATCATCCGGAAGAGATCGCCCGCGAACAGCGCCGCCTCTTCGCCGCCCTCGCCGCTCCGGATCTCGACGATGGTGTTGCGCTCGTCGTTGGGATCCTTGGGGAGCAGCAGGAGCTCGATGGACTTCTCGAGCTCCCCGACCGCCGGCTTGAGCTGGCCGACCTCGTCGAAGGCCATGTCGCGGAAGTCGGGATCGTCGACGAGCTTGAGCGCGTCGTCGAGCTGGCCGAGCTTGGCCTTCAGGGTGGCGTAGGCGATCACCAGCGGCTCGAGGTCGGTGCGCTCCTTGTTGAGCTTCTGCAGCTTGCTGGGCTCGGAGAGCACGCCCGGCGAGCAGAGGAGGTTCTCCAGCTCGTGGAACCGGCGAGCGAGGGCCTCGAGCTTGGCGGTGGGGAGCATCCGGTCACGCCCTGGCGTAGCCGGGGTCTGCGATCAGCGCGCCGTAGCCCGAGAAGGTGCGATCCACCGGGACCGGTGCCTCCCGGGCTGCCTCGCGCCACAGCGTCGCGCGGAGCGAGGCGAGGGCGACCTCGAGCTGGGCATCATCGGGCTCCGCGGTGGTGATCTTCTGCACCAGGAAGCCGGGCCAGAGCAAGGCGCGCAGCGGGCCGGTGGTGCAGTACCGGGCGAAGATGCGCTGGATCTCGTAGGTGACCGCCGCGACGATCGGCAGGAACGGGAGCTTCATCAAGAAGAACCCCACGCTCACCGCCACCCGGCCGCCGGGCACGTGGGGAAAGAAGGCCCCGGCGACGCTGAAGACGGCGACGGAGACCAGCGCCACCATGACGAGGAAGGTGGTCCCGCAGCGGGCGTGGAAGGTCGTCTTGGGACGGGCGTTCTCGACGACGAGGTCCTCGTTCGCCTCGTAGGTGGTGATCGTCTTGTGCTCGGCGCCATGGTACTGAAAGACGCGCCGCACCTCGGGCATCCGGCGGATCAGCAGCAGGTAGCCGACGATGATGGCGAGCTTGGCGAGCCCGGTGATGCCCTGGTAGGCAGGCGAGGTCACCTCGAGCCCGAGCCCGAGGAGCTTGTTGATGCCCTCGGCTCCGGCCTGGGGTAGCGCCACGAAGAGCACCACGGCGAAGAGGATGGGGAGCATGCCGAGAAGGGAGCTACCCTTCTTCTCGCCAGCGTCCGAGGGCAGCGGATCCACCTCCAGCGAGGCCAGCGCGACCACCGAGAGCGCGAGCGCGGACATCAGCCCGCCCCCCTCCTTCAGACCGGGAGGCCTGGACGGAGGGGGACCGTTGGCCTCGTCCTCCTGCTCGCGCAGATCCTGCTCGAAGAGCTCGGCCGACCAGCGCAGCGCGCGCGAGCCGAGCTGGAGCGACTCGACGACCGTGCTCAGGCCGCGCAGGAACGGGAGCCTGCGCCAGCCCTCGGCGACGTGCATCATCGGGCGCTCCCGGACGACGAGCTCGCCCGAGCTGCGACGGCACACGATGGACAGGGATCCGGGCGAGCGCATCATCACGCCCTCGATGACCGCCTGGCCTCCGATGTAGGGACGAGACTCGGTGGACATGGTGCGACTCTAGCGCGCGTCGGGTCCGCGCGCAGCAGGACGTAGAGCTGGAAATGGAGGGAAAGAGAGCTTCGCCCCGGGGCGAGGAGCTCGGCCGAAATGACGGAAGCGCGCGCAGCTCTCGCCGCGCGCGCTCACTCCGTCGGGAGATCAGGCGGCGAGATCAGGCCTGCGGCGGCGTCGGCTTCGGCGTGTTCGCGTACTTCCTGCGGAAGCGATCGACGCGGCCGGCGACGTCCATGACCTTGTGCTTGCCCGTGTAGAACGGGTGGCAGCTCGAGCAGACGTCGGTGGTGAAGCTGCCGCGCGTGGAGTGGGTGACCACGGCCGCGCCACAAGCGCAGGTGATGGTGGACTGTTTGTAGGCGGGGTGGATGCCAGTTTTCATCGATTCCTCCTCGGCGGGGGGTGGGGGTCTACACTACGGTCCTGACGACCGCAAGCCCTCGGTTGCCTCGCCGGCTCCCCACTCTTCAGTCGTCATCGTCCATTTGTCCAGTCCTCTGTGGTCGATCGAGCGGTCATCCTCCGGAACGCCCGAGAGCGTTCCGCGACCGGGCATCCTGCGGAACGCCCGAGAGCGTTCCGCGACCGGGCGCCGGGTCGCCGGGCGGGCGACGTGAGTGCCGAAAGGGCACATTCCGTTCCAACAGCCGCACAAACCCGGTCCGCGCTCGTTGACGGTGTAGGTGCCATGGTTAGCTTCCGACCGCGGGCCTCACGGAAGCCGTGAACCTGCGAAAACCCTAGAGATTCCCGTACTCTCCCGGTATTCGGGGGGCGCACCCGTGAGGGGCTCGCCACCCTGGGTGGCGGCGGGCAGGAAAGTGCGGATTCAACGCTGTGTGCGGGCTCGGTCCCGCCGTCGCGCCTCCAGCGCGACTTTTTTTGGAGGCTGAACGCCATGGGCAAGATTATCGGGATTGACCTCGGCACGACGAACAGCGTGGTCGCGGTGATGGAAGGCAAGGAGCCAAAGGTCATCGTCAACGAGGAGGGCGCTCGGCTCACCCCGTCCGTCGTGGCCTACGACGACAAGGGCGAGGTCCTCGTCGGACAGATCGCCAAGCGCCAGGCGGTGACCAACCCCACCAACACCGTCTACTCGGCGAAGCGGTTCATGGGCCGCCGCTTCGAGGAGGT